>SL_8KL_010_SEDDRAFT_10000730_pt1 | contig 28800 bp, 25 predicted proteins | sample SodLakKL_010_SED_4_FD_11160 | JGI IMG/M metagenome (IMG submission 11160) | reverse complement strand
TGTTGGAGCAAGATTTGGCTGGCGAAAGAGATGCAATTAAGAGGTATAAAAAGAGAATTAAAGAAGCTAAATCCTTAGATGAATATGCCACTGCTGAGACTTTAAAAAACATACTGGTTAATGAGCAGGAGCACGAAATGGATTTAATGGATGCCTTAGGCCTTTAAATACCTAAAAACCATTTATTTCTTTTATTATTTTTACATGTCTTCCAGGCGTGACCTCCTCACCCACTTAACCGTTAGTTAGGAAGGTGGCTTCTTGGGCAAAGAGTTAATGATAACCAGGTTTATAAGTTAAAGATTATATAAAAATACACAGGAGAGGGTAAAAATGACTGATAACCCTAATGGGTGTGAAAATGATCTTTTTTGTGGTATGAATCAGCCATCTACTCAGAATGTAGAAGAAATGAATTCTCTGGAAAAAAAACATGCAGTTATAATCGACTGTCCAGATGAGGTTAAGAAAAACACATATTTTTATGTTGAAGTTAGAGTGGGAGAATACATGGAACATCCTAACAAGCCATCACACTTTATAGAGTGGATCGAACTATACTCAGGAGACAACTTGCTTTCTAGATTACACTTAACTCCAGCAAAGACAGATTACATTCTTAAAACTAGAGTGAAGCTGGATCATCACAGTGAACTTGTAGGCCGGGTAAGGTGTAATCTACATGGTACTTGGGAAAATAGGAAAGATATAAAACTAGTGGACTAAAGCTAATTTCATGAAGGTATAAAACAATTAAATTGAAGTTTCTAATTATTATAAAACCAAAATATGAATTTGTTCTATTAAGCTATTATCTCAACTATCTGGATGTAAGACTATATGAAGGTTTTTTTACTGAATTGTTTGCTGATTAGGACAATCCAACAATGAAAGGCACTGAGCCTAGATAAAATGTTTTTTGAAAAAATAAAATCAGAAGGATTAGCACATAATTCATACCTAATTGGTAATGGAAAGGAGGCCGTTGTGATAGATCCTAAAAGAGACATAGAAGTATATTTAAAAAAAATAAAAGAAGCAGATATGAAGATTAAGTATGTCTTGGAGACTCATAGAAATGAAGATTACGTAATAGGATCTAAAGAATTAATGGAAAAGACTGAAGCAGAAATCTATCACGCTGATAAACAACTGGATTATAAATATGGGAAAGAAGTATCTGATGAGGATTCCTTTGAATTTGGGGATCTTAAATTGGAGTCAATCCATACTCCTGGACACACACCTGGTAGCATGAGTTACTTATTAAAAGACTACAGTGATAATAACTGGTTGGTATTCTCTGGTGACACTTTATTAGCTGGGAGTGTTGGGAGGACAGACCTTTTTGGGAAAGAAAAGGTAAAAGAAAACACTGAATTACTTCATGATTCTATATTTAACAAACTCTTAGATTTAGGTGATGAAGTTATTCTGTGTCCAGCACATGGGGCAGGTTCAGTTTGCGCTGAATCCATAGAGGATAGGGAATGGACTACAATTGGTATAGAAAAGGACAGAAATGAGTTTTTGAGCAAAGAGAAAGATGAATTTTTAAATGAATTATCGAAGATGCTTGAAAGACCTCCCTATTTCAGAATGATGGAGAAAATGAACTTAAATCCGCCTGTCTTAAAAACACTTCCTGAACCAACAGCTTTATCCCCACATCAATTCGAAGAGAGAGCAAGAAATAATTGGTTGCTTGACACGAGAAAAGAAGTTAGTTATGGTGGAGCCCATATACCTAATTCAGTCAATATATGGAAAGAAGGAATACCTAGTTTTGCAGGTTGGTTCATAGATTATGAGAAGCCTATATCTCTGGTGGTTAATTCCTCAGAGGATTTAGATGAAATTATTAGATATTTGGTGAGAATTGGATTTGATAATATTGATTCATATTTGGCAGGTGGAATGATCCACTGGCATATGAGTGGAAAAAACAGCGAATCGATTGAAACTCTAACTGTTCAAGAGTTTTGTAAACAAATTGATAGAGGAAAAGACATCGATATATTGGATGTTAGAGGAGAGAATGAGATAAAAGAAAAAGGTGAGATAGAAGATTCAACTAAAGTCCATTTAACCCAATTAAGAGAAAACATGGACCAAGTAAGAGAATTAAATAACATTCATATCTTTTGTGGAAGTGGCTTAAGATCAATGATTGCAGCTAGTTTATTAAAAAATGCGGGAATGAAAGAGATTAAAGTGATTTTGGGAGGATTAGCTGGTTGGCAATCCAATAAATGCAAAATAAGGAAGTGACCTCCTTACCCTCTGACATTTGGAGGATTCTTCTATCCATTCACCTGTATCATCTGGATTTAGGTCTGATGGAAACTTAAAAAAATGTTCTATAAATATTGAACGTCTATCTTTTAAGTTACCCTATACCTCATTTATGCACTGTAAATGTCAACAGTAGTAGTTTTAGGGTACCGTTACGATATCCCTTATCCCGGAAGAGGCTGGCTTTCTTCGTTCAGGAGAATTATTCATCCTACCTTGACATTTTCAACCAACTTGGAATTCGGAGCTTTCCGACATCTCGTCAATACTGGTATTTTATTCTATCTATATATGTTTTCTTCAATTCATCACTTACCTTAGATTAAAAATAGGTAAGGTGACTTCTCGGGTAAAGAGTTAAAAAATTTTCTATAATCTCCAGATACTCTTTTTGATTTTTATTGGAATTTTCTAACTTGTTCACACGGGCAGAGATGTCTTTGATAATCAAACCAAAGTCCCTGCAAACACTTGCCATGCAAGTGCTGATTTAGCTACCAAGCTGAGTACTATGTACATCTTTTCTCCAAACAAATAGTCTTTCCATGACCACACTTTTTTATATTGTAAAAACTGATTTAGAGCAAATATATTAAAGAATATTGCTATTGAAATGAATATCCATATCACGAAGTTAGGAACCCCGACAGGCGACTCAAGGTATGCAGTTACAAGACGAATTCCTATCGCAACCCATGGAGCCAAACCAGCAATGCAGCCAAATATAAATGGTGACCACTCCACCCTCTCTGTTTTTTGATTATATAACTCCATGATCCAACCAAAAAAGATCATAGAGGCATTTACTATAAACAGGAGAATTAATACGCTTATATCCTGGAATCCGACCAGCATAGCTATGATTACAATCATTATTGAGCTGCTAAAAGAATATTCAACCCAGCGAAGATGGTTTATATGTTTTTTTAAATTTGTGATATACCAATCAGACAATACTGTTGATAAAATAAAGTGAGCTATTGCTGAGATGAACAAAAATAAAGCTACCATGGGTCCAATTTCAAGGTTATAAATTATCTCAGAGGCCATCTGATCGCTACCTGGTGGCCCAACCGGATATGTATTAGTGACAGGCAGCGTAAAATCAGTACTTAAAATCAAAATTAGAATTCCTTGTATTAAGTGAAAAAAACCCATAGCGCCATTGAATAATCGAAGCCTGTGAAATTTATTTTCGAACTTCATTATAATTTAAAATAAGTCGTCCCATTATATAAAGTATCTTAAATAAATTGATAGATTGATTATACTTTCTTCAATAAATAACCAAATATTTAATAGATTTCTACCCTGATATCATCACCTTCATTAACTTCCTTAAATGAATCAACATTTTGTTTCACTTCTCCAATCTTATTTACAGGAGATACTGGATCCGAATGCCCAAAGAATATACAAAAAGCGTTTCCTTGAGGCCATATTGCTACATCCCCTTTATCAATTTCCATAGTTGAATTTTCCGCATCTATATCAACAGGAATTGCAAAATAAATTTCTTGTTTATATATTCTCGCATTACCTTCTAGAGGTAGTGCTTCGATGATTTTTTCAGTTGTTTGTGGATTATCTTTACTAATATCGACCAGAGTAGAGAATCCATCACAACAAATCTTTAGCTTTTCCTTCATAAATATACCCAAATTTAAATTAAACATTCCAAAAGTGGCATCCTCTCCCAACTTAAAGGACAAGGGTTACATTGAAATTCATTTTATAATATAATTTAACTACCTTAAAATACCCCAATCCTGGTACCAAAATACAACCCATATCGTAAGTACTCCAATGTATCTTATTCAACGCTTTTTCTCATGCATGGAGCATTTATTATCTTTATCTCAGTATTTTCAGGTAACTTTGATGGAAGAGTATATGGATTTCCGACTTTTTCTACATTTTCTTTTCCTTCAACAAATCTATCAATTCTATCAATCGGGATACTTAACCCAGTAACCTTATAGTGCATTGGTATCACTATAGATGGTTGAATTTTATTAACTAATTCAGTGGCTTCATCGGCATCTATTGTAAAATTACCTCCCACAGGAATGAAAACTACATCTACTTCACCAATCCGATTAATTGTCTCTTCACTAATCATATGCCCTATATCTCCTAAGTGAAGAAATTTTACACCATCTACTAGAAACACAAAGATGATATTGTCTCCACGCCTTTCTCCATTAGATTTGTCATGACATGTCCTTAAGCCTAGAATATCGACACCTCTAACATTAGAAGCACCTACTTCAGATATAATTACTGGATCTCCTTCAACTATCGAAACTTTATTATGATCATAATGGTCATGAGAAACCAGCACAACATCTGCTTTGGGATTAGGCTTCTCCAAACCTATAGAATTTCCATCATGGGGGTCTGTTACTACATAGCTGGAGTTTTTAATTTCAAAGCAAGCATGACCCCACCATTTTATATTCATTATCTCACCAAACTTAGATTTCATTTACAATTAATTAAACTAGCTTAAATCTTCTTTATATTATTTCTCAATATCAATATCTAGCTTTTCTACTAGTTCTTGATATCTATTTCTTACAGTTACCTCTGTAGTGTTAGTAACTCTAGCAATGTCTTTCTGCGCTCGTTTTTCCCCACACATTATACTAGATATGTATATTGAGGCAGCTGCAATACCAGTTGGGCTCCTTCCGCTAGTAAGTCCTTTTCTTTCAGCCTCTTTTAATATCTCTTTTGCTAAACGTTGTACATTTCCAGAAAGGTCGAGCTTACTACAGAACCTAGGTAGATATTCGCTTGGTGATGTAGGAGGTAGCTTTAATTCTAATTCTGAGGCTATAAATCTATATGTCCGTCCTATCTCTTTCCTAGAAATTCGGGCAGATTCTGCTATTTCATCAAGTGTCCTTGGTATTTTATTCTCCCTACACGCTATATAAAGAGCAGCAGATACTACTCCTTCAATACTTCGTCCTTTTATCAAGTCGGCATCAGCTGCTTCTCTATATATTTTTGAAGAATCTTCCTGGATACTCTTAGGTATCTTAAGCTGGGATGCAATCCTATTGAGTTCTCCAAGAGCGAAGGCTAGATTTCTCTCTTTCGCATCCAATATACGGGCCTGTCGGTGCCATTTTCTAAGCCTATAGAATTGTGTTTTCTTACTAGACGAAATATAATTTCCATAACCATCTTTATTTTTTGTACTTATCTGAGTGGAAAGACCCATATCGTGAGCCATATTTGTCAAAGGTGCACCAACCCGGCTCCTATTATCTTTTTGCTCACTATCAAAAGCCCTCCATTCTGGACCCATATCAATAAAATCTTCATCAACAACTAGGCTGCAATCACTACATATCAACTCCCCTCTTTCATAGTCGTGAGTTAAATCTATGTTATCACATTCTGGACATTGTCCACTTTCTTCCCCTTCCCCTAATGACATTTTATCTTTATCATTATCTAAAAAATTAGATGTCAAAAAATAGCCTCCTTAATGTATTTAAATTCCCTAATAAAAGAGTATGTAATTGCCATATAAAAAACTTTCCAAAGCTTTAAGTTATCCTTGGACGGTAATATATATTTCTTGTTATACCTTTATTATATACATCCTACTAATTTAAAACCAATAATGAGGTGATAAATATATTTTAGAGTTAGAACTAATCTATTTCTTATCTTATTTCCAGTAAATTTCCAAATTAATGACTCTAAAAACATAAAAGCTACAATATTCCCGCATCTTTTAATTTTTCTGGCAAATATGTTTCAGTTACATAATCCAGACCATACTTAGCAAGTGATTGTTGTTCACTTTTCTTTTCAATATCCAACTGGAGTTCTATTTCCTTTCTCCAAAAATCATTTTCAAATCTAGGATCCGTAAGTTCACTTTCTAGAGCCCTTATATCTTGCTCGGTCAATTTATCAGTTGGTAGCTCATACTCGACTATATCGCTAGGCCATACTCCAATAAATTCTGCTTTAGGTGTAGCCATATATTCTGAAATGTGGGCGCTCTTTATTGAACCATATGAAACCGAAGAAAAAATACGATAAGACCATGGATCAGCATCAGTAAATACAACCACAGGTAGATTAAGTTCCTCATTTAATCTTTTTATAACTCTCCTAGTAGATCTAGCTGGTTGGCCCTTAAGGTGAACTATTATAGAATTATGATTTTCATCAAAACCATTTTCGACAAGGCGGTCTCTCATACCTCCTGTTTCTATTGCTATAACAAAATCAGCATCATCATCTAAAAATTCTACTTTATCAGGGTTGTTTGGAATCTGGTAACCACCTTCTCCTACATCTTTCTGACAGTGTATCTCTCTTTCACCTCTCCTAGTTTCCTCCTTTATTTCGAGAGGACCTATTATCGTAGCACCATCTTCTTCCGGCCTTATATGAAAGTCTTCCCTCTTTAAATCAGTAACTATTTCTAGGTCTTCAACTAATTTATCCGATTCGCTTTGATCTCTGAATTTTGCATTTTTCCAATTCTCGCTGATATAATAAAGTTCTCTTAATGTAGAAGATCTTTTCTCTTCTAATTGCTGCTTAAAAAAATCAACAGTATATAGTAATTTAAGAATTCTGTAAGCCCCATTAATACTCTTTGACGATCTTGTACTCGTTTTATTGCCGTATTTCCATACCTGCAGTTTCTCATCAAATTCTATATTATTTTTTGTTCTAGTAGGAATATTTATTCTTGGAATTTCACCATTTGACATCTGTTCATAAAACATCAATGCCATATCATTCATTTTCTCTATAGTACCCTCATCAGGCATCTTCCATACCTCCACAATTGTGAGCTCCAGTAAGAAGTTCTTCGGGTATTCCTTCTATTTCCATTCTCAACTGAGGATCATCTTCAGTTCTAAATGATATTTCATACTCCTCATTCTCATCTGGCGAAACTTTAAATTTCCATGTACATTCTATTTCACTACTTTCATCTCTAATTCTTTTATTAGGGGAGGGGTGAGCGTCAATAAGTTCATAAGGCATAGGCACAACAAGCTTTCCAGATTTTATTGTATTGTCAAAATTCTTGATTAATATTTTGGCTTTATACTTATCATCAGTACTATCAATATCGTAATCTACAAGGAGGGTATTCGTTATGTTTGCAATAATAGGATCTAGGCTTGGAACTTTTTTTCCTGTTATCTTTTCAACCTTTTCAGCTATATCAGGGAGTATTTTAGTTATCGTATCTCTTTTATTCTTACGCTTCGAAATTCTGTTTTGTCTCTTCAAATACTTTCGGAGGTCCCTACCAACTTCCCTAAGTGCTCTTTCTATCTCCTTTTTTATATTACCAACATTAGCTATCGCATCTTTACTTTCACTTGTAAAGGGAACGTTTGTACTGGCAACATGTACAAGCATTACAACTTTTCCAGAGGGTATACCCCTCCCGCCTGGTTGGTCAAGTTCATACCTTCTCCAATCTATTTTTTTTATAGCCTTGGTAGTAATACATCCTCCCTTTTGGTATAAAAGGGGAACTCTATTTGCAAACCTTAGTACTTCTACATTATCTCCTTCAGGTCTATCTACTCCATATGCTATTCCTGTTTCAACAGCAAAGGGATTCCCGTTATGGACTCCCGTAGATCTTGTAGTCGCCGAAATGAATTCTGAATCAGGATACTCTTTAGAAAGACCTTCTTCAATTCTTTCTTCCCCTATTGGAGAAAGGCAATCAGTTGGTGGGGAAATAATTTTAACTTCATCAAAAGCTTTTATAAGGTTTCTCGCCATTTTTCTATCAATTTCAGAAGGGTGAGTATCAGGATCGATTCCTGCTACATCACATATCCCCTCAGCGGTAGTCCTACCTACTTTTGTAAATTCATTTGTCAGAAATGAGAAAATCTTTGATCTATCGGTATTCTTGAGCATCTTTACCAATGTTCCAAGTTCTATGCCTTCTGGATGGGGTTTTATTTCTTCTGGTTGATTCGGTAACTGATTTACTGTCCTTTTGAATATTGTTTCTTCTCCATCTGGCCCTACAAATGTTATTCTTGCATGGGGGTTAACAACCGCAGTATACTTCAAATAATTGTAAATCGATTGTTTACGATCTCTTACATACATACCTGTTAAGTTTATTTCAATTCTGGTTCCGTGGGGACGGCTCCAATCTGCTGTACTTTCTTTCACTATTTCTGGTTGGTTTGTATTGGTATCTATAATTATCTCATACAAATTCGCTGGATCTTCTGGCGAAATCTTTGATAAAACTTTTGCTCCTTTACCTGTAGTAAGCTGACCATAAAGGACTGCAGCAGATATCCCTATACCTTGCTGGCCTCTGCTATTTTTAACACATAGCATACCTTTATTACCAGCTAAGAAATTTTCATCGTTAGGTACTGAAATATCATACACATACTCAGGTTTCCCTGTTTCCTCAATATTTTCTACTTCTACTAAGCACAAATCTCCAGGTATCTCAGAAGTTTGAAGAGTGTTATCATTAATACTCACCAACTCATACAGTGTATCTCCATTTTTCGCTAAACTTTCACTCCAACCTGCAAACACTCCTCTACTATTGAGTAAAATAGATACCATAAGAGAGGTATCCTTACACTCAGATGAAAAGTATGAAACGTCCTCAAAAGTAGGTTTTTCTGCAGAAACTTTAGTTTCGCCAGTATCTTCATGCTTAGAAAAATCAATACTAGAATTTTCATTTAGGGGATTTACTTGGCTTAAAAAACCAGATCCTCTTCCTACCATATCCTTAATATTTTCACATTCAGGATTAAAAGGAATTTCTTCATTTTCTATAGAAGGGGTTTTAAGAGGTGCAAGTATTTCTTCACCAGGCTTAATATTAGAGGCTTCGACTTCCCTTATATCTTTACCATCGAATGTAAACAAGCTATGATTCCCTGTGACCTTGATACTTCTCCCGAATTTAGTTTCAATCTTATAGACTTTATTTCTAGTTCTATGTCTAATCGCGTGTGTGATTTTTCTCCAAGAAATATTTCCTGTATTCCTGTTAAAAGAAGGGGCTTCAAAACCCTCATCTATTTTTGAAACTTCATCTCCTTCATTTTCCATAAAATCATTACAGAATTTTCCAATCTCTACTAGCTTTATCTCACCTTTATGCCGAATTAATATCTTTTGATCTGGGGCAAGAGATTGGACGAATTTATGAAATCTACTCCCATATAATAGCTTACCAAATATTTTTGGAATTTCTTCTTTCACAACTCCCGGCCCATTATCTTCAAGGAGTACCTTATATTCTCCATCTAAATCTTGAATTTTAACAAATATATCAGGTAAATATCCTGCTTCTTCACATGCATCTAAGCTATTATCTACACCTTCCTTTACACATGTTATTAGACTCCTTGCACTAGAGTCAAATCCTAACATCTGCCTATTCTTCTCAAAGAATTCAGCTATGCTTATCTCCTTTTGTGATTCTGCAAGCGATTCCGCTATAGGATCTTCCATATTTCTGAATCCTCCATAAAAAATATACTAATCGACAACCTCAACGTCAGATACTTTATCTCCCTCTTTTAAACTTATAAGCTTCACACCCTGAGTGTTCCTAGATTGTACTGATATTTCCGAGGTTTTGGTTTTTATCATCATCCCTTTTTTAGTACCTATAAGAAGTTTTCTATCTTCATTTAAGTACTCAATTTGTTTAACAAAACCAACTTTCTCTCCTGTTTTAAAGGTATAAACACCTTTTCCACCACGATGATGAGTGCTGTATTTATCAATAGGAGTAATCTTCCCATATCCTTCACTCGAAACAACAAGCATACCCCCTGAATATTTAGAAGTAGGTGTTGATACCGATACTACCTCATCTTTACCCTCAAGCCTCATACCTATTACACCTTTAGTATTTCTTCCTGTCTTCCTAACCTCAGATGCGGGAAACCTAGACAACTTTCCTCTTTTAGTAGCTAACAATATATCTTTCTTCTCCTCCATCAAACCGACATCTACTAATCTATCATCATCTTCAAGATCGATTGCTATTATTCCGCTTGAACGTGGATTATTAAACTTTTCTAGTGCTGTTCTATTTACGTAACCTTTCTTAGTTGCAAATACCAAATCAGCATCCTCATCAAGGTCAGATACAGGGATTATTGAATGTATCTCTTCCTCATCTTCCAAATAAGATAATAGATTAACTATAGGAGTTCCTTTACTTCTCCTGCTGTATTCTGGTACTTGGTACGCCCTTAACCAGTAAACCTTTCCAAAATTAGTAAATAAAAGCAGATAGTCACGAGAAGAAGGAGCAATTATGCTTTTAACTGAGTCACCATCTTTCAAATCTGTAAGTATAATACCAGTTCCTCCACGACCTTGTAATCTAAAAGAGTCAAAAGGCATTCTTTTTATATATCCAGATTTAGATAGAAAAACCACATTTTTTTCGTTAGGGATCAGGTCTATTTCACTTATATTTCCTCTTTCTTCTACGATTTTTGTTTTTCTCTCATCCCCGTACTTTTTCCTAATCTCAGTTAACTCATTCTTTATTTCGTCAAGAATGGTTTCTCTGCTAGATAGGAGCTTCTCATATCTTCCTATATCTGTAGAGACATTTTCTTTTTCAGTCTCTAAATTTTTCTTTTCGAGGCCCGTAAGCCTCTGCATCCGCATTCTTAAAATTGCATCAGCTTGTTTTTTCGAAAGTTCAAAGTTATATATTAATTTTTCTTTAGCTTCCTCTCTTTTTTCTGAGTTTTGGATTAAATCAACTATATCTTCAATATTTTCTACTGCTAGTAAAAGGCCTTCTATTTTATGGAGGCGTTTTTTTGCCTTCCTTAACAGATATTTGGTTCTTCTACGAACTACATTTACCCTATGCTTTAAAAACTCATTCAGCATTCCTTTGAGGGTAAGAGTTTTTGGTTCATTATCTACTATACACAAACTGTATATCCCAAATGTTTTTTTAAGACTAGTATTTTTAAAGATTTTATTAAGGATAATATCTGGATTAAATCCCTTCTTTAACTCGACAACAACCCTTATACCTTCTCTATCTGACTCATCTCGGACATCAGATATTCCGTCAAGTCTTTCTTCTTTAACCAAATTCGCAATTTGTTCAACAATCTTAGATTTCTTAACTTGGTATGGTATGCTGTCTATAATTATTAACCGTTCTTCCTCGATTATTCGGGCACTTCCTTTTATTTTAATTTTACCTCGACCTGTATCATAAGCCTCATAGATTCCTTCTCTACCTACTATTTCTCCACCAGTTGGAAAATCAGGTCCCTTAATATAGGACATTAATTCTTTAGTAGATACCTCAGGGTTATCAATTAATTTAATGAGGGCATTTACAACTTCAGAGAGGTTGTGAGGTGGTATCTTAGTTGCCATACCAACAGCAATTCCTGAAGTTCCATTTATGAGTAAATTAGGTATTTTAGATGGGAGTACTTCGGGTTCTTTCATAGATCCATCAAAATTATCTGAAAAATCTACTGTATCTTTTTCAATATCTGCAATGATTTCTTCAGCCAGTCTAGCAAGACGTACTTCTGTATATCTCATAGCTGCTGGTGAATCGCCATCCAATGATCCAAAGTTACCTTGACCATCAATTAAAGGATAGCGCAAAGAGAAATCCTGAGCCATTCGAGCCATCGCGTCATATACGGCCGTATCTCCATGGGGGTGGTATTTACCTAATACGTCTCCGACAACTCTCGCACTCTTTTTATGGGGTTGGCTATACTTTATGCCTATGTCATACATAGCATATAAAATTCGTCTTTGGACTGGTTTTAATCCATCTCTTACATCAGGTAAGGCTCTCCCTATGATAACACTCATTGAATAATTCAAATAATCTTGTTTCATCTGGTTCTGAATTTGAATATCTAAAACCTTACGAGCTTCCTTATCTTCCATAATATACCTCTTATTTCAAGCAACATTCTCATTTATAATTTTATTTGTAAATCCCACATTTATACATCTAAATTAGAGACTTCCGAAGCATTTTCCATAATAAATTCTCTCCTAGGTTTAACCTTATCTCCCATAAGAATTGTAAAAAGCTCATCAGCCTTTATATCATCTAAATTCTTTATTTTCTTGAGGACTCTGTTTTCAGGTTTCATTGTAGTTTCCCAAAGCTGTTTAGGTGTCATCTCCCCAAGCCCTTTGTATCTTTGTACAGATCCTCCACCCATATCTTCATATATCTCTTCTTTTTGGTCCTCTGTATATGCATATTTACTTTTATTGTTTTTTCTTATCCTATAGAGAGGGGGTTTCGCGAGATAAACTATTCCTTCTTCTATCAGAGGCCTCATATATCTATAGAAAAAAGTAAGTAAAAGAGTTGATATGTGTGCACCGTCTACATCGGCATCAGTCATAACTATTATCTTTCCATATCTTCTATCCTCAAATGAGAACTCATCACCTATGCCTGTACCTATTGCAGTAATCAAACTCCTAATTTCTTTATTTTCGAGTATTCGGTCCATCCTAGCCTTCTCAACGTTAAGAATTTTACCTTTAAGAGGGAGAATGGCTTGAAAATATCTATCTCTCGCTTGCTTTGCGGATCCTCCTGCAGAGTCTCCTTCTACTATAAAAATCTCTGACTTATCTAAATCTCTACTAGTACAATCAGATAATTTACCAGGAAGTCTTGTTGATTCTAATGCGGTTTTCCTTCTGGTAAGCTCTCTAGCTTCTTTTGCTGCCTTCCTAGCCTTCATAGCTTGCTTAGCTTTTGAAAGAATTGCATTAGATGTATTAGGATTTTCTGACAAATATTCTTTAATCTTAGAGTCCACAATGGACCTTACAATACCTCTAACATCACTATTACCTAATTTAGTTTTAGTTTGACCCTCAAATTGAGGATCCTTAACTCTTACATTAATTATTGCAGTTAAACCTTCTCTAGTATCCCTTCCAGAAAGGTTTTCTTCAAGTATATCTTTATTTTTACCATACCAGTTCAATGATCTAGTAAGGGAGGCTTTAAATCCGCTTAGATGCGTTCCTCCTTCTTTAGTCTTTATATTATTAGCAAACGAAATTATGTTTTTATTAAAGTCTTTCGTATACTGTAGTGCAACTTCAACCTCAACATCTTCTATGCTTCCAGAAAAGTAGATAGGTTCTGGATGTAGAATATCTTTATTTTTATTTATCTCTCTTACAAAAGATTTGATTCCTCCTTCATAACAGAATTTCTGATTCTTACCTTCTCTTTTATCGCTAACTTCAATTTCTAATCCACTATTCAAAAAGGCTAATTCTCTCATACGTGCTGAAATAGTTTCATAATTAAAATCAGTAGTTTCAAATATATCTGAATCGGGACTAAAGGTTACCTGGGTCCCAGTTTTATCCGAATTTCCAACTTTCTTTAATTCCTCTTGAGGTAATCCTTTTTTATACTCCTGGGTATAAACTCCTCCATCCCGGTAAACAGTAACCTCCAAAAACTCTGAAAGAGCATTTACTACTGACACACCAACCCCATGTAAACCCCCAGAGACTTTATAGGTTTTATGATCGAATTTTCCTCCAGCATGTAACTTTGTCATCACTATTTCAACTCCACTTTTATCAATTTCCGGATGCTTATCGATTGGTATACCTCGTCCGTTATCTCTGACAGTAACTGTTCCACCTTCATTTATAGAAACATATATGCTATCACAATAGTCGGCCATTGCCTCATCTATGCTATTGTCAATTACTTCAAAAACTAAATGATGCAGGCCTTCTTCACCAGTATCCCCAATATACATACTAGGACGCTTTCTTACTGCCTTGAGACCTTCTAATATCTTTATATCACGTGAACTATACTCTAAACCCACTAAATTTCCTCCAGATGGCTTTAAAAAACTAGATTGATATTTTTGGTATTTAAATCCATATATGTACAAATCAACTAGAATCTTACATCTATTTTATATGTCCTAATTTTACTTTAACCTTTTCAGGGTCGAAACTGTAAAAAAAATCTAAAGATAAAAAGAAAATTTAAAAGATTTAATTATCAAGACATTTCTGCACCAATTATAGTCTGGGTAGAAGTAACTCCTGAAAGATCGCGTATTTCATCTACTTTATCATTTAAAGTACTAAGTCCATCCACTTCAACTATAGCTATAAAATCATATTCTCCAAATACATGTAATACTTCCTTTACGCTCTTTTTCTTATCTAGATTCCTATATATCTCCCTTTCAGTTCCTGGTTCAACATTTAAAAGGGTTACCCCAACAACCATAATTTATTCCCTCCAATATTTTCTATCCAAAACAACCACAAGTTATTTTTCAGAACAACCATACATATTTTCTTTCTTTTCCAGAGTTTCAGAACCCATCTCCTTAATTTCTTCTCCCTCAAGATACTTAACTTTCTCTATTTGTGCATTCACAATAAGTTTTTCACATATGCTACACGGGTATCCTGTTATATATATCGTGGCGCCCTCCATTTCCTCTTTCTCTCCTTGAATTATTGCATTCATTTCTGCATGTACTCCTCTACAAAGCTCATATCTATGACCAGAGGGGACTTCGAGTTCTTCTCTTTGGCAACCTACTTCAATACAATGTTTCCAACCACGTGGTGCTCCATTATAGCCTGTTGAAATTATCTCTTTATTCTTAACAATTACTGCTCCATGTTTTTTCCTAATACATGTTGATCTATTAGAAACCACTCTAGCAACATCCATCCAATTCTCATCTAATGATTGTCTCTCAGGTGGCTTTTCATAAGTTTCCGAACCCTCGTTATCAGGACCTAAATAATTATGTTTTTCTTTTTTCTTCATTTATATTACCTCAAACTCTTACAATGAAATCCATTGATCTTCTTAGCAGGAAGACGGGAGTATGCGTTCTTAACTTATATTATGTTACAACCAATACATTAATCTATTTTTATATTATTTTTATTTAAATTTAAATTTCTAAAAATAAGTTATCAATTAAGCTAGAGTTTAGACTGTAAAATGACATCCCTCTCTACCTGAAGGTAGAGGCTTCCACCATTCACACCCTTCTAGTCCAAGGTTGAGGTGCTACCGTGGAATTGGCGTGAAGATTCACCAGTCCTTCATAGTCATCTTGTATCGGTTCTCCTCCACTCGCCAACTTGCCATGCAGAGGTTGGGTCTTTTCTACGATTCTGGGCACCTCTTGTACCTGTTCACATCTAATAAGGGATTCAATCCTCGTGGTCCTGATGCCTTCTCACTTGACTTGAAATCGGCCAAAACCTTGTTTCAGGCTTGCCGTGAACCCGTTATTCGAAAGTGGTATCGAAACTACTTAATTATTAGGATGCATCTTCTATGAAAGAAAAAGTCTTATACAACTGTTAAGATAAAAAAACCTAAATTGTTAAAATATATGCAGAAAAGTTATGTGATCTCCTCACCTACCTAACCGTTAATTAGGAAGGTGACTTTTCGGTCATTTAGATAAACTCATATCTCAACCAAATATGAAACAATCTATTATGTACCCAGGGCTTTATCAATCGCCTCTCTAAGAGTGTCAGCTTCGGTAAACCCAACAAATCGATTAACTTCTTCTCCACTTTGTTCAATTACTAGTGTTGGAACAGCCCTAATTCCATATTCACTAGCAAGTCCTGATTCTTCATCAATATTTACACTTTTAAAATCTACATTTTGATACTCTTCTTCCAAATCTTCGAAAACTGGTTTCTGTTTTTTACACGAAGGACACCAATCAGAAGAGAAATCTATAATTTTAACTTTGCTCATAGCGTTAACTAATTGATGATACAGGTTAAAGTTTTTTTGGTAAAATATTCCGTGACCTCATATCTAACATTTGAAAAGTGATTACGTTTATCCATCTGTATTCTCTGGATTTAGGGCAGGGAGGAAGCCTACAAGAACGTTATATTGGAAGAGCACACTTTTAGTGGTTGACACCTGCTTTCACCGACTTGTTATACAGAGGTCAACAATAGTGGCTTCGGATACGGTCACGAGATGCCTACATCAGAGCTTTCTTCTTTCAAAGAGTTATTCATACTCTCATATCCTAAAGCTTTCTATTAGATTGTAGGAAATGAAGATTTATCACATTAAGTCGATGATAGACCTATACAATCCAAAATCTAACTTAGATATAATTTAGGAAGAAAACTTCTTGAAAGAAAAATTGACATAAAAAAATAATTCTTAGATTAATAAAAATAAATCACATTAAAACAAGGAAAATGACAGAATAGAATATAGCCACTCCTAGCAAATCGCATAGCGAGGTCACAATTGGAAGCACCGTATTGTCAGGATCAAGACCAATCTTATAAGAAAGATAAGATGAAATCAGTGTAATAAAAACCATAAGTATAGAAAGTGCAATCCCAGCAATCAAAGAAATGATAGTCATATACAATAATCCTACTTCAGTACCTATCCCAAGTATTAAACTAAATGCCCAACCAAATACACCGGTCATTGTAAATATAGCAAAAGAAAGTAAAAGTACAGCGATTATATTAGTTCTCAATACTTCATCATTAAAGGAAAATTTCATTATGCCCAAATGAAAGGCTGAAGATATCCTCGCACCCAATACTGCCCCCAAATTTCCACCCATTCCTATCATAACTGGGATCAAAACCAATAGTTCAGGATAATCCAAAAGGGTTTCCTCAAAATGTTGAAGTATTAAACCTGAAACTATACCTACAAGGGTAAGAATCATTAAGAGTGGAGTCATCTGTCGCAAGATTGAAATAAATCGCCAGTTAGCGTATTGAACTGATTTGTCTAAAAAACCTGTTCTTTCCATCTCTTACAACCCTCCAAGCATATTAGCAACCAAAAACAACAGGAGAACGCTAAATATATCTCCAGATATCGTCATAACTGGTCCGACTATATTGTCAGGATCTAATCCTTTTTTAAATCCAAGGAAGACAGAAATAAGGAGAATTATTGTAAGGATAAGCCCAGAGAGAAATCCGGCTACTACTGTTATACTTACTAAAACAGAGATAGACATAACTTCAAATCCTAGCCATGTAAGTATCATCCATGCAGCTATTGATAAAAACAAAGACATTAATACACTGTTAGTTAGGGCAGCGCTAACTGCATGTATCAAATTAGGGTTTTTATTAAATTCGGGATTTATTATACCTTGATGAAGACCTGTTGATAGCCTTGATCCAAGGGCCCCATATATATTTCCTCGCATATCCAAAAAAGATGGTACAACAGCTATAAGGCCAGGTAAAGCTTCAAGAGTTTGCTCCATGCCACCAAGAACAATACCAGCAAACAAACTACCAATCATTGTTATAAAAAGTATAGGGAAAGTTTCAAAAAATATATGACGTACATTTGCAACTTCTGGAAATACAACTTCATATTCTTCAAAATGCTCATGATTGTCTTTATCACCAGTATTTTTTGCATGCAAGCCAGATTCCATTTACTTCACCCTTACATCAAAATATCTTTTTTGTATGCCTAATAGTAAAGCTCTTGTATTTTATTCTCAAAAACTATTTAAAGATAATAATCCTCTCAATTTTTGGCTATCGAAGATAGGAATTTCTCATAAAGTGGTCTGCAATACTTTCGAATCTTATTTGGGTCGCGGGGTAATTTTGCAATATCTGCATCGAATTCTGCGAGTTTGATTCTCAATTCTGTTTTCTTATTCTCTGAAATTTGAAGCTTGGATATTACTCTGTGCCATCTCCTCACTAAGTCTTTTAGTTCAACGTTTTCTTCAAAAACTAATGAGTCAACTGTATTTATCGCATTTCGAACCTCTCCTGTTAACGCATCAATCAAACTAGATTCAAAAGATTGATTTGAGATACCTTCTTTAATTTTTTTCACATCCTCGATCTCAATCATTCCCTCCTTATTTATACTATCTAAACAATCAAGCAGCATGAAAGCTTCGAAAATGCTTCCATCTGATGCAAATACAATAGCCTCACATGCTTCTTGAGATATATCTATTTTTCTAGCATCAATAGCCTCCCATAATCTATCCTCTATCATCTCATCACTAGGACGTGTAAGAGGTATGAGCAAGCATCTCGACCTCAATGGAGGTATTAAACTTCCAGGGCCATCAACAACAAAAGCATATCTACAGTTATTGCTGTATTTTTCCATTACTCTTCTCATAGAGTTCTGTAAATTTCTAGGCATTTTATCGGCACCAAAAAACACCATTAATCTATAGTTAGCTCCAGCTACTGGTTTATTACTAGAAACAGATTTTATAAACTGTCTAAACGCAACCTCTTTACTGGCTCTCCCAACACCTTTATCGATTCCATATCGACTATACATTCTTTTTATCTCTCTTCTTGCTTCCGAAAAATATCTCTTGAATCTCTTATCCTTTCTAAGCTTAGAAGTTGTCTTAGAAAAAAATTCATCAATATCGATAAATTCAGTATTTTCATTAAAATTCTCATCAAATGCTACCCTAGATGCAGCATATATGACTTCGACCTTGCCTGATTCTTCAGGCCCAGACACTATTACATTTGGGAGGCCTTCTTTATCTATTTGGCTTTTTAGATTCTCTGCTACTTCTTTAGATAAGGTTGTATCTTTCAGGGAAGTGGCTCGCCTCTCATTATAAATCAGAGTCATCCAAAATCACCTAACCTTACCTGATCTGAAGAATCTTTTTTGTTCACATCCATCTCGAGTATTTTTTCATCTCCACCAAAAAAGTTCACCTCATCCAGTGATAATCTTAGAGAGGTGGCAAGCCTCGCTGCTTTTTCGGGATCTTCAGAAAATATAAATTTAATATATGGAATCATCTTAGTAATTTGATTATCTGAAACAAAATATTTAGAAGATATCTTCCTCATTACTTTTTTCTGTATGTTAATCGTAGACCTTACTTTAGAGAGTCTTTTGAACATTTTTGGCCCAGTATACATAGGTGCCGATTCAAAAGGTTTTCTAACACATACTCCAAAAGTCATAATTTCAGAGGCATAACTCCACAAAGAATAACTGCCCGTCAAACCTACCCTGCTTAAAATTATTGAGGAATTGGAAAGTGAGTACATGGGTCCTTCTAAATCGGATCCATCATATTTTTTAGGCATATTATCATCAATCCAATGAATGAGCTCATCGGGAGTAATATCACTGTCAAGATTCACTTTTACTGAAAAAAGTTTATCGAAGTCTGTATCTCTAAATACCGAATTTAACAATTTCCATATACTCTCCTCTCTGTTCCGAGAAAAAAGATCTATATCATCTATTCTTATCTCATTTTCACCATCAGCCATTACTTTGCCAGCTACAGATTGTAAGTCATTTATAGCTGCTCGTACATCACCTGAAGCATTCCTAGCAATCTTTCTCAACGCATTTTTATATACTTTAAAGCCTTCCCTGTTTGCAATTCTATGCAAAACCTTCATAACTTCAGATTGCTTTGGATGCTTGAATTTTATCTTCTTAGAATTATTTCTCATACCAGAAGACATACCATATTCATCGTTTGCTATAAGAATTATCGGTTGGCTTGCAGATTTTATAGCTCTTGTTATAGCACCCTTCCCTCCTCTATCTGAAGTCCCATGGAGGTTATCAGCCTCATCAATTATAAGCAATCTAGTTCCAGAACTTCCTTTAGAAAGAGTTCCAGAGCTTGATGCGGTACCGACAAACCTATTAATTATACTCTTTGTCCTTTTATCGCTAGCATTCATCTCCATTAGATCCCAATTCTTCTCATTAGCAAGGACATATGCTGCTGTAGTTTTACCAATCCCTGGAGGACCTACAAGCGACACGGCACGATTCTTGGGTGGTTCTTCTTTTTTTTCTTTCCACTTTTTGTTCCACTTATCTGCCCATTGTCTAAGCTCCTTAAGAGATTTTTTGTTTCCAGCTAATTCCTCAAATGTCTGAGGTCTATGCTTTTCAGTCCATTCTTCTCCGTTCATTCTTTTTACACATTATAAATTGAATCCTCTAAACCTAATTTTTATGGATAATAGAAAACTAATGGAGTACATGAAGGAAAAGATAATTATGGATATGATAAAAAACAAATTCTTAGAAAAAGCCCTTAAGGACTTAAGGAATGAAAAAAGCTTCGAGAAGCTTGGTTTATTGAGTAGAATCACACAGGGTGCATTAATGCCTTTCATAGATATATATGAAGAGGAGGATTCAATAATTATAATCGCAGATGTTGCTGGTTTCTCAAAAGATGATATAAACATTGAGGTAATTGAAGGTGAAGATAGAATTAAAATGAGTGGGGAAAGAGAAAAGGAAAAATTTGATTATATCGAAGATGGAAGAGCTAGAGAATTTGAAAAAACTGTTTATCTTCCCACAAGCATAACAGGTAAGGGTGAGGGTAAAATGGATAATGGTGTTTTAAAAATAAAGTTAGAAAAAAGAGAAACTGACAAATCTGAGATCAAAATCAAATAGTTCTAAACCGAGATCAAAATAACTTTTTATAACATTGAAAAACAAATCTAATTTGAGAGAAAATGAATAAAAGAGATAAAGATCCTTTTGACGAGTTGTTTGAAGAAGTATTTAGAAATTTCTTTAGTGGAGGGCCACGTAGGTCTGGTTTAGATGATTTATTTAGTGAAATTGAAAGTATGTTTGGTAATATTGATGAAGAAAACTTCTGGGATTCGATAGATAGAAAAAGAAAGCTTTCGAATGAAGGTCCATATAGGTTTGGTTTCTCTATACGCATGGGACCAGATGACCAACCCGATATAAAGACTTTTGGGGATAGATCTAAAGAAGAAGGTAGAGAGCCTTTAGTTGATGTTTTCGGAGATGATGAATCTGTGCTCGTAACTGCAGAAATGCCCGGTGTCGAAAAAGATGATATAGAATTCTCAATTAAAGGAAAAGAACTCAAAATTAAAGCAGAAGGGAGAGCTGAAAAATATTCAAAAACTATTGAACTCCCAAAGAAAGTTGAAGATGAACCCGAAGAAGTAAATTATCTAAATGGGGTTCTTAGTCTAAAACTTAAAACCAAAAATAGCTAAATAAAGGAGAGTCTGAATGGAAAATATCGACATTTGGAAAGAGATAAAAAAACTTAAACCTATCATAGATGAGGAAATATCTAAAGTAATTCCAAAGGAGCACTATATAAAACATCTATATGAAGAGGTTCATTATCATTTAGAAAGTGGGGGAAAGAGATGGAGGCCAGCACTATGCATATTTGTCTGTGAGGCACTTGGTGGTAGTAAGGATGAGGCTCTTCCCTTCGCTGCAGGTATAGAAATATTACATAATTTTTCCCTAATTCATGATGATATTGAAGATGAAGACGAATATCGTCGGGATAGGCCATCACTCTGGAAGAAAATAGGCATAGCTAGAGCTATCAATGTAGGTGATGGCATGTTTGCAAAGGCATTCGAATCAGTTACCAAAGGTGAGGAAGTTGGTATTTCTCCTGAAAAAAACTTCGAACTTTTAAAAATACTATCGAACTCGGCAACAAATCTAATGGAAGGACAAGCAATGGACATGAATTCAAGATTCAAGACTGATATAACTGAACAAGAATATATGGAAATGGTATCTAAAAAAACGGGTGCACTAGTGAGTGCAAGCGTTTTAGGCGGTGCAGTAATAACAGATGTATCTAGCGAAATTAAAAATTCACTCAAGGAATACGGTAAAAAGTTAGGAATCGCATTCCAGATCGCCGATGACCTTCTAGATTTTACTGAGGAAAAAGGTAGAGGAGGAGAGATAGGTAATGATATTAAAGAGGGTAAAAGAAGTTTAATGGTAGTTCATTACATAACAAAATCAGAAAAACCTGACGAACTATTAAATATCCTTGATAAGCCTAGAGAAAAAACAACAGAAGAAGATGTAGAATTAGCTATGTCATTACTCGAATCAGAAGGATCAATAGAATATGCAAAACAAAAAATGGAAGAACTAACAAAAGAGGCCATTACATTACTGAATCCTATACCCGAATCAAAACAAAAAGGATATTTAGAGCAAATAGCTAGATTTACAATAAATCGTGATTTCTAATAATTAACTAGTGGCTGAATTCTATATATTAAATACATCAAAAATAAAGTTTTTATTACGAATAAGAAAAATACTTAAATTGCTTATTAAAATAAATATATTAGAAATATAATTATTTTAATATCTAGGACTGGATTTATATATGACTTTTTCTAGATAACTATATAAGGTGGTTCATATGACTGACATATTGGTTGGATATTATTCAAATACTGGAAATACTAAAAAGATGGCAGAGGTTGTCGCAAATGGTGTAGAAGATGCTAATGGAAACGCGGAAATAAAGAAGATTGGTGAAATTAATAAGGAGGATCTCAAATCAGCTGATGGAATAATATTAGGTAGTCCAACGTACTATGGTTCTGCTGTAAAAGAGGTTTTTGAACTATTTGAAAAGTCTAATTCAATACGAGGAGGGCTTAATCTCAAAGTGGGTGCTGCGTTTGCTTCATCATATCATCGGGCAGGTGGCAACGAAACTACAATACTATCAATCCTAAGAGCAATGCTGATTCATGGAATGGTTATAGTAGGAGACCCGATAGATACAGGAGGGCATTACGGTGCAGTATCTATAGGCTCACCTGATAGCCAATCGAAGGATGAGTGCTTTGCCCTAGGAAGGCGTGTAACTGAGGTTTCTAGGAAAATCTAGAAAAACTAACTTAAAAAACATCTTTTATATTTTCCTTAAATGTTTTAAAAAATCCTTTTTTTGGCTCTTTCTTATTGCCTATATGGCCTCTTAACTCCTCTAGAAGTTCTTTTTCATCTTGATTTAAATTTTCCGGAACCATAATAGAGGTTCTTACGTATAAATCACCACATCCTCTACCGTTAAGCCTAGGCATCCCTTTCCCCTTTATCCTAAATACCTCTCCATTTTGAGTACCTTGTGGTACATCTAGTTCAACTTTTCCATCTAGGGTTGGAGCTTTTACTTTCGTTCCTAATGCCGCATCAGGGAAGCTTATATCTAAATTGAAAAACAAGTCTTCTTCCCTTCTTTCAAATATATCATGCTCCTTTATATTTACATAGACATACAGGTCGCCCGATTGGTTACCTCTTTTACCTGCATGGCCCTTTCCAGGGATTCTAATTTTCTGACCATTTTGTATGCCTTTAGGTACTTCAAAAGATATAGACTCAGTTTCTTTGTGCCTACCGCTACCGCTACAAACATCACATGGGTCTTTAATTTTTTCACCAGTACCTTCGCACTCCCTACATGCCCTAACTACTACTCGTTGACCCATACGACTCCTTTCAATATCTTTTATACTTCCCGTTCCCTCACAATTGGGGCAATCTACAATATCACCAGAATTTTTGACTCCTTTACTATTACACTCATCACATTTTTTAAATCTTCTTATTCGTATGGTTTTTTCAATACCCTCATATGCTTCCTTTAGAGATATATCGATATTGGCACGTAAGTTAGATCCTCTTTCGTTGGCAGCATTCCTATTTTGGCTAAAAATGTCACTAAAACCAGTATTCATGTCTTGATTAAAAATATCACCAAAAAATGAAGAAAAAAGATCTTCGAAACCACTGAAATCTGTCCTAGCCTTCTGCCTGTACTGGTCGTCTATCCCAGCTTTACCGAATCTGTCATATTGCCTTCTTTTTTCTTCATCACTAAGGATGTTGTATGCTTCGTTTATCTTCTTAAACTCTTCTTCACTAGCTTCTTCGGATCCTGAGTCTGGATGATACTTTTTTGCTTTCCTTCGATATGCTTTTTTTATCTCATCTTGTGACGCATCACGATCTACATCGAGAATATCGTAGTAATCAGACATTCATTAACATCCCAAAGTATAGATATCAATCATCTACTTCCTCATATTCGGCATCAACAAAATCTTCTCCCTCATTAGTATGCTGGTGTTGTTGGGCCTGTTGATTCTGTTGTTTAAAATCCTGAGTTCCCTGCTTACCGTAAACAGTTTCACCTATTCTCTGTGCAGCTTCTTGTAATTCTTCTATTCCACCATCAAGATCTTCTATCGATGGATCATCTTCCAAAAGCTCTTCAACTTCCTCAATTTTCTCTTCAACTTCCTCAACTATATCATCGCTCAATTCATCTTCCATCTCATCAATCGTTTTTCTTGTGCTCCTTATGATTTGTTCTGCAGTATTTATCTTCTCGACTTTCTCTTTCTTTCGCTTATCTTCTTCCTCATATTTCTCAGCCTCTTCCTTCATCCTCTCTATTTCTTCATCATCTAATCTAGCTTGATCTTGTATTGTTATTGATCGTTCATTTCCGGATCCTTGATCTTCAGCTGAAACTTGTAATATACCGTCTGCATCAATCTCAAATGTTACATCTATCTTAGGAGTTCCTGCCGGGGCCGGAGGTATCCCATCTAATGAGAATCTTCCCAAAGATTTGTTATCTTTTGCCATTGCCCTTTCACCTTGTAGCACATGGACATCTACCGATGTTTGGTTGTCCACTGCTGTCGTAAAAGTTTTCGTTTCTTCTGTCGGTATAGTAGTATTCCTTTCAATCAATTTAGTGAAAACTCCTCCTTTGGTTTCTATACCTAGAGAGAGGGGGGTCACATCCAGTAAGAGTATATCATCGACTTCCCCAGCTAATGCAGCTCCTTGAATTGCTGCTCCAAGAGCAACGACTTCATCTGGATTTATCTTTTTGCTCGGCTCTTGATCAGTTAATTCTTTAACCTTTTCTCTAACCATTGGAACTCTTGTAGATCCTCCAACAAGAATGACATCATCTATATCTTTTTTACCTATACCTGAATCTTCAATAACTCTTTTTGTTGGTCCAGCAGTTTTTTCCACGATATCTTCTATTAATTCTTCAAACTTGGCTCTCGTTATTTCATAATCTATATTTTTTGGTCCATCTTCGTCTTGGTAGATGAATGGAATATTTATGCGCGTCTTCTTTCTTGATGAAAGTTCCTTTTTGGCTTCCTCAGCAGCATCTCTTATTCTCTGCATAGCCTGTGGTTGGTCGCTAAGGTCTATACCGTGTTCATCTTCAAACTTACCGAGAATCCACTGCAAAAGTTCTTCATCAAAATCATCGCCTCCAAGTTTATTATTACCTGATGTGGCTACAACTTCAAATATACCTTCATCAAGCTCTAAAAGAGATACATCAAAAGTACCGCCACCTAAATCGAAAACAAGTATAGTTTTTTCTTCTGAATCTTTTAACCCATAGGCTAAAGATGCAGCAGTTGGTTCATTTATAATCCTCTCAACCTCAAAACCGGCTATCTCGCCTGCATCTTTAGTTGCTTGTCTCTGAACATCCGTAAAGTATGCTGGTACCGTAATCACAGCTTTTTTTATCTCTTCATCTAAATAATCTTCTGCGTCCCTCTTGAGTTTCTGTAAAATCATAGCAGATATTTCTTGTGGCTTATACTCCTTACCTTCCATCTCTACAGCGTAATCTTCACCCATATACCTTTTTATTGACCTTACCGTCCCCTCTGTGTTCGTTATTATCTGGTTTTTCGCGGGCTTTCCAACTAGTTTTTCTCCATCGCTGAAGCCTACGACTGAGGGAGTTACTCTATCTCCTTCTGCGTTCTCTATGATCTCGGGATCTCCTCCTTCCAAGATAGACATTGCTGAATTTGTCGTCCCTAAATCAATTCCTAATATTTTTTCAGTTTTACTCATCATTATCACTCTCTAAATTTTTATCTTCATTTTTTGAATTCTTAGCAACGCTTACATACGCAGGTCTAAGAACCTCTTCATTAAAAAGATATCCTGACCTAAAAATTTCTACTATTTCTCCATCCGAATGCTTTTCAGAATCTTCAGTTTTTATAGCTTTATGGAGATTTGGATCAAAAACTTCTGGGTCCATTTTCTGTAAACCTTTATTTTTTAACTTATCAAAAAGCATCTCATAAACACTTCTTATACCTTTTACAAAGTTCTCATCGTAACTCTGCGTTTCAAGGGAGGATTCAAATGATTCTAATACGTCAAGTAAATCTTCCACCATATTTTTTTCAGCTTTTTTAATAATTTCTTTCTTATTTCTTTTAGATCTCTTTTTATAATTTTCAAAATCGGCCTGTACTTTTTTTACAAGATTTTCTAATTCTTCAATCCTCTCTTCCTTCTCATTAACTTCTTTCTCTTTTTCTGATATAAGCTCTAACAATCTTTCCCTTTCCTCTTCATGTTCTTCGATTTTATCAGACTCCTTACCCTCAGATTGGTTAGACTCTACCTGATTCATATTCTATCCCTACACATTAAAAACAGAAAAAACTTAATTCGCATGTATAGAAGTTTTTATAATCCAAATAAGTTCTGGAGTTTTTTGTTTTTTTATCCACTTATTTTTTACTATCACAATTATATTTCTACTATAATTATTCAATAATTGATCTACCCTATCTGAAGTCAGATATATGCGGGCTTAATTTATCTCAATTAAAGGATATCAAATCAATAAGGTTATTTACAGTTTCTTCATCACTAATGATTTGCTTAAATTCCTCTTCAGTTTTAGGTTTTTCTCTAAAAATCTTAGCTGCCCTCTTATTTCCAATACCCGGTAGATTTTGAAGTCTTTTAAAATCTGCTTCTTTTATAGAGAGGGGATATTCTGCGCCAGTTATACTCCTAAAACCGTAATCTGTTACAGCTATATCATAATACCTTCCTAGTTTTAAAGGATAATTTACACCAACAAGTAAGGGGTATGTTCCTACTTGCCTTCCAAAGGTTTTATTATTTTTTCTCTTTTCCATATATACATTTCTTAAGATGGTTCCGAGTGGGAGCATTTTGCGCAATAGAGGCCTTTCAATTTCCTTTCCCACTTTTTCTTTAAATTCTTTAAAATCTTTTTCAAAATTAAAACTGAAGTCTTTGGTATGAGATAACACTTTTCTTATATTTATTCTTCTAAACCACATACCTTCTTCTCTAAGTTTTTTCAAAAAATTTAGATTCTTTCTATATGTTTCTGGAGTCTCTCCTTTGAGACCCGCAATAAAATTTATACCAGGAAGTAATTTAGGTAGACCATTTTCTCCTCTTTCACGCCCAACTTTGTTAATCATTTTAACTGCTGTTTTAACTTCTTTAGCATTTGAATTTAAATTATTCTCTTCTATAACATTAGGATCTACAGATTCAAGCCCAAGGGAAAGAACATTTCCTGCCGTGGTTTTATTGACCAATATATCAATTATCTGCTCACTTTTTCCTCTATGATTTGCTATAATTGCTGGATTTGCATTATCCAAATGTAGTACCTTGATTTTAGGACATTTTTTCCATATACTCTTAAATAATTTTTCTATTTCTCCCGGATTTGGTATTGGGGTCTCTGTTTCACCAATACCATATGATTTGTAACTAAAAATACAGGATTGTCCTCCAAGCCTAAAATACCTTATCCCAAGCTTATACAATTCATAAATTTCTTTGGATACGTCTTTCGAATCCCGGAAATATGGCCTACCATAAAATGGTTCGGTACAAAATGAACAACCACCAACTATATATCTTGGACATCCCCGAGAGATCTGTATCTCGGCTAATAAAGGATCTGGATACATTGGATGCTCCGTAACTACTTCTGCACCTTTACAGAGCCATCTTTCCCTTTCATCTGGATTTACCCATCTATCACAAGATGATTTATTTTGTAACCATTCATATAGATAGGCCGAAAGATCTTTTTTGGAATAATGATCATATCCATAAACATCCCCATACCTCGCGAGTGGGCCTCCTAAAAAAGTCTCTGCATTTGTGTCTGCAATCCTCTCGGCCTCCTCAGAAGTTAAGGGTGTACCTGATAAATAGTTTCCTGGTACTGTGACTCCACCATAAACTACAGCTATATCTGATTCAGGCATAATGCCTTTTTTATATTCATCAGCAGTTACATAACTCCAAGATAAACCAAGCTCGATAGCAACTCCAACCAGCATCCTTGGTTCAGGTGATACATATGGTGGAACTCCAAGGAGACTAGGTTCATCAACATATCCATCTATTATAAGTAATTCCATTTGGCCTCATCCTTATGAAGTCAGGGGTATGTGGGCTTAACTTGTATCAAACCTCAAAAAATACTCAACATTTTTTTAAAGAAGCTGACATACTGAACTTTGTGACATTTTTTCCCTCCTTAGGGAAGAGGTTTACAACCTTTCGTGACATCCTCCTCCACCTAACCGTTAGTTAGGAAGAGGCTTCCAGCCTTTCAAGGGTTCTCCTCCGCTGTTCTGACTTGCTTTGCAGAGGTCAGGTCATCGCTAGGGAGTTCGGGCATAGTCACGGATGCCCCTGCACCAAGCATTGACCTTATCTCAGGTTTGCCGAGTGCCCGCTTGGAT
>SL_8KL_010_SEDDRAFT_10000729_pt1 | contig 28804 bp, 40 predicted proteins | sample SodLakKL_010_SED_4_FD_11160 | JGI IMG/M metagenome (IMG submission 11160) | reverse complement strand
TGCCCACGCGTGCCGTCGGTACCGAAGATCGCCCCCACCGGTGCTCCCTCTCCCGCCTGCTCAGGTGTCGTCGCGCCGTTGTGCCGTTGTGCCGTTGGGCCGTTGGGCCGATGGGCCGTTGGGCCGATGGGCCGATGGGCCGATGGGCCGATGCTAGGGGCTGCGCAGCGTGGTGGGCCGGCACTGGATCGCAACGATACGACCTTCTGGAGGTCGAATCGTTGCGATCCTGCAACCTCGGCGCCGTTCACTCTGTCCAGGATGGTGGCCGAACACCGGACGCCGCCCGCAGTGGGGCGGCGTCAGTGAAGCGGTCGCGCTGCGCCAGCCAGCGCCAGCCCGGTCAACGCCAGCCCAGCGCCAGGGCCGACCACCAGCGCCAGCCCGGTCAGCGCTTGGAGAACTGCGGCGCACGGCGGGCCTTCTTGAGCCCGTACTTCTTGCGCTCGACCTTGCGCGCGTCCCTCGTCAGCAGTCCGGCACTCTTCAGCGCGGACCGGTTGTCGGCTTCGTCGCCGACCAGGGCGCGGGCGATCGCCAGACGCAGGGCGCCCGCCTGTCCCGTGGCGCCGCCGCCGTGCAGGCGTGCATCCACGTCCCACTGACCATCCTGCTCGAGGACCCGGAAGGCCTCGGTGGCATGGGCGCGCAGCTTCTCGGTGGTGAAGTACTCCTCCAGCGGCTTGCCGTTGAGGGAGTACTGCCCCGAACCACGGCTGATCCGTGCCCGGGCGACGGCGGACTTGCGGCGTCCGGTGTACATGGTGCTCATGGTCTCAGACCTCAGAGGTGGTCGGGCAGCGGCTGGGGCTGCTGGGCGGCGTGCGGGTGGTCGGGGCCGGCGTAGACCTTGAGCTTCTTGGCCATCTGGTGGCCGAGCCGGTTCTTCGGCAGCATGCCGGTGACGGCCTTCTCCACCACCTGGGTGGGACGACGGTCGAGCATCGTCGCGAAGGGCACGCTGCGCAGACCGCCCGGGTACCCGGAGTGACTGTTGTAGAGCTTCTGCTCGCCCTTGGCGCCGGTGAGCACGATCTTGTCCGCGTTGACGACGATGACATGGTCGCCCATGTCCATGTGCGGCGTGAACGTCGGCTTGTGCTTGCCTCGCAGGACGCTGGCGATCCGGGTAGCGAGACGCCCGAGGGTCTCGCCCTCGGCGTCGATCACGTACCACTCACGCGTGATGTCGCCCGCCTTGGGGCTGTAGGTGCGCATCGTTGTCGTCTTCCTCGGTGGCCTGGTCGTGGAGGTGGCCTCATCCCTGGACGGTCGTCCCACGACGTGCCCCGCGCCCGCAGGCGCACAGACGACGAGGTGGTGGGTGGTCGGCCGTCGGCCGGGATGGCGCCGCGACGGGGCTTGTGGGGCGCACGGGGCCGGACACGGAACGCGCGGCCCACGTGGGACCGCGAGGTCGGAGCGTACCCGGCACCTCGCCTGAGGGTCAACCGGACCGGGCGGCCACCGGTGGCGACGCCGGCCACCTGCGGCCGTAGCGCACCTGCTCCAGGGTGAGACCGTGGGGCGGCGCCACCCGCGCGGCCCCCTGTCGGTCCCGTGCCGCCAGCACTTCGGCGACCCATTCCGGTGCCCTCCGGCCCCGGCCGACCTCGACGAGGCAGCCGATGATCGACCGGACCTGCTGGTGACAGAAGGCCGGTCCGTCGAGGACGGCATCGATCCGTCCCCGCGCGGGCCGCGTCAGCGCCAGGCGGTCCAGACGCCGCACCGTCGTGCCTCCCGGAGCCCTTCGGCAGAAGGAGGCGAAGTCGTGCTCACCCAGCAGGGATCCGGCACCGGCCCGCATCGCGGTCAGCGATAGCGGCTCGTCGACCTGCCACCGGTCGTGGCGTCGGATCGGATCGGCCGCGGGGGCGTCGACCAGTCGGTAGCGGTAGCGGCGAGCGGTCGCGGAGAAGCGGGCATCGAAGGCAGCCGGCACGGCGCGGACCTGCCAGATGGTGATGGCCCGCCCGACCTGCTGATCGAGTCGGGCCCGCAAACCCCCGAGGTCCTCGACGGCCCGGGCCGCCCGTAGGGTCGACAGGTCGAGGTCGAGGTGGACGACCTGAGCCAGGGCGTGCACCCCGCGGTCGGTCCGGCCGGCGCAGGTCAGGTCGACGGGCTGATCGAACACCCGGCTGCAGACCGTCTCGAGCTCGCCCTGCACGGTGACCTGATCGCGCTGCCGCGCGAACCCGGCGAAAGGCGACCCGTCGTAGGCGAGGTCGATCCGATACCGGGTCCGCGCGGCGGCGGGGGCAGCAGGAGGCACGAGAGGTGACGCCGGCCGATCAGGCCTTGGCGTCGTCCTCGTCGGCGTCGTCCGCGGCGTCGGCGTCGTCCGCGGCCTCCGCGGCGTCGGCGCCGGCAGCGTCGTCGGCGCTCGGCTCGGTGTCCGAGGCCTCGGCGGCGGCCGCACCGCCCGTGGCGGCGGCGATCGCCGCGGCGACCTGCTCGTCGTCCTCGACGTCGAAGGCGTCCTCCACCTCGACGTCCTCATCGCTGTCGAGCACCGCGGTACCGACAGCGGCCGGTGCGGCCTCGTCGGCAGCCCGCCGGCGACGGCGACCGAACAGTCCCCGCGAACGGCCGGCCTTGGCCTCCTCGATGGCCTCGCCACCGGGGCTGTCGGCCTGCTCGACGAGCTCGATGAGCGCCATGCGGGCGTTGTCACCCTTGCGGGGCTCCAGCTTCAGGATCCGGGTGTAGCCGCCGTCACGGTCGGCGAAGCGCGGCGCGACCTCCTCGAACAGGTAGGCGACGACGTCCCGGTCGTGCAGCTCCGCCAGCACCAGCCGGCGGTTGTGCAGGTCGCCGCGCTTGGCCTTGGTGATCAGCTTCTCCGCGTAGGGGCGGAGCGCCTTGGCCTTGGCCTCGGTGGTGCGGATGCGGCCGTGACGGAACAGGTCGCGGGCCTGGTTGGCGAGCAGCTGCTTCTGGTGCGCAGCGCTCCCACCGAGGCGCGGACCTCGCTTGGGGGTCGGCATGTCGATCTCTCCTTCGCGCGCGGGGCGCGGGGTGGGTGGTGCGGGGCGACGCCCCGCTCGCCGGCGGACACGACCTCACGGTCGGGCCCGCGGCGGTGGGGTCACTCCTTGAGTGCGACACCCAGCTCGGCCAGCTTCTCCTTGACCTCGTCCACCGACTTCGAACCGAAGTTGCGGATCTCGAGCAGGTCCTGCTCGGTCTTGTCCAGCAGCTCGCCGACGGAGGCCACGCCTTCGCGCTTGAGGCAGTTGTAGGAGCGCACGGACAGGTCCAGGTCCTCGATGGTGGTGCTCAGCACCGGGTCGACGCCGGCGCTGGACGCCGCCTCCTCGGGGGAGACGACGATGCCGCCGGGGCCGGAAGCCTCGAACGCGGCGAACTGCTCGAACAGCCCCTTGAGCGTCTCCCCGGCCGAGGACAGGGCCTGCCCCGGGGTGAGCGACCCGTCGGTCTGCACGTCGAGGATCAGCTCGTCGTAGTTGGTCATCTGCTCCACGCGGGTGGGCTCCACCCGGTAAGCGACCCGACGGATCGGGCTGAAGACGGAGTCGATCGCGATGACGCCGATCGGGTCAGAGGAGCGCTTGTTGGTGTCGGAGGTGACGTAGCCGCGGCCACGCTCGACGGTGAGGTACATCTCGAGGTGCCCGTTGGCGTTCAGGGTCGCGATGTGGAGGTCCTCGTTGACGACCTCGACCTGGGAGGGCGCGAAGATGTTCTCCGCGGTCAGCACACCGGGGCCGTCACCACCGAGGAAGATCTCCACCGGCTCATCTGACTCCGAGCGGACCACGAGGTCCTTGATGTTGAGGATGATGTCGGTGACATCCTCCTTGACGCCCTCGATGGCCGAGAACTCGTGGAGGACCGACCCTCCTTCCGGGCCCGCGGCCTGCGCGGAGGTGAAGCGGATCCGGGTGACGGCAGCGCCGGGCACGGAGCTGAGCAGCGTGCGGCGCAGCGAGTTCCCGATCGTGTAGCCGAACCCCGGCTCCAGCGGCTCGATGCGGAACCGCGAGCGGGTGCCGTCCTCGAGCACCTCCTCGCTGAGGCGGGGGCGGTAGGCGATGAAGGGCGATCCGGACTGGGTCTCGCCCAGCTCCATCGCGCCATCCTCGTCGTAGAAACCGAAGTCGGACATCGGTGCTCCTGCTCGAGATGTTCGGTGGGGACGTCCCCCCAACCACGCACCACCCTCGTTCCCGGGGCCCTCGGTGGTGCGTCCGTCGACCGCGTCCGGCGTCCCGGGGCCGGAAGCGGGCCGCGGGCGGGCGCCCGCAGCGTGGTGGATGCTGGTGTCCACCGTCCCCGCCGTGCCGTGGGTGACGGCCGGAAGGCGACGGTGGGTGGTGGACGGCACGGCAGCGGCCCCGCTCGGGACCGCCGCACGTCGCCCGGGTCCTACTTGGAGTACAGCTCGACGATCGCCTGCTCGGAGACCGGCGCGTCGATCTGGGTCCGGACCGGGAGGTCGTTGACGGTCACCTTGAAGGCGTTGGCGTCGCTGGAGAGCCAACCCGGCACCTCGCGGCTGCCGAAGACCTCCAGGGAGCCGAGGACCGCCTGGGACTCACGGGCCCGGTTTCGGATCTCGATCACGTCACCCGGCTTGACCCGGAACGACGGCACGCTGGTCGCCTTGTTGTTGACCAGCACGTGCTTGTGGCTGACCAGCTGGCGGGACTCGGCACGGCTACGCCCCCACCCCGCCCGGTACAGCACGTTGTCGAGGCGGCGCTCCAGCAGGATGAGCAGGTTCTCACCTGTCCGGCCCTCCTGGCGGTTGGCCTCCTCGTAGTAGCGCCGGAACTGCTTCTCGAGCACGCCGTAGTAGTAGCGGGCCTTCTGCTTCTCACGGAGCTGGAGCAGGTACTCCGACTCCTTGATGCGGCCGCGGCCGTGCTCACCCGGTGGGTAGGGGCGCTTCTCGTAGTTCTTGTCGTTGCCCTTGAGGTCCACGCCGAGTCGGCGGGACTTCTTGGTCATGGGGCCGGTGTAGCGAGCCATGCGTGGTTCCTCTCTCGGTCACCCCCTGGCAGGGGTGCCACGGGAGCGCGTTGCGCGTGGTCGCGGTGGCGCGCTCCGGACCGTCCTCAGTGGACGGCCGGTTCGTCAGGGGCGCGCGCCGTCAGGTACGGCGGCGCTTGGGCGGGCGGCAGCCGTTGTGGGCACCGGGGTGATGTCCTTGATCGACAGCACCTCGATCCCGGCGGCGGCCAGGGTGCGGATCGCGGTCTCCCGGCCGGCGCCGGGGCCCTTGCAGTAGACGTCGACCTTGCGGACGCCGTTCTCGACCGCCGCCTTGGTGGCCTGCTCCGCAGCGATCTGCGCGGCGAAGGGGGTCGATTTCCGCGAGCCCTTGAAGCCCGCGTTGCCACCGGTCGACCACGACAGGACGTTGCCCTGGAGGTCGGTGAAGGTGATGATCGTGTTGTTGAAGGTCGCCTTGATGTGGGCCTGCGCGTGCATCACGTTCTTGCGCTCGCGCTTGCGGCCCCGTTGCCTGTTCTGCGCCATCGGTGTCAGCTCCTGGGGTTCAGCCCTTGCGGGTCGGCTTGCGGATGCCGCCGACCGCGCGCTTGGGGCCCTTGCGGCTGCGGGCGTTGGTGTGGGTGCGCTGGCCCCGGACGGGCAGGCCGAGACGGTGCCGGACCCCCTGGTAGGAGCCGATCTCGATCTTGCGCTTGATGTTGTTGGCCACCTCACGCCGGAGGTCACCCTCGACGCGGTACTCGTTCTCGATGTGGACGCGCAGGCGCTGCACCTGTTCGTCGGTGAGGTCACGGACCCGCGTGTCGGGATCCACCTCGGCGGCCTGCAGCGTCTGCTCCGCACGGGTGCGGCCGACGCCGTAGATGTAGGTCAGGGCGATAACCGCGCGCTTCTCGCGCGGGATGTCGACGCCTGCGATGCGTGCCATGGTCGACCTCCTCAGCCCTGCCGCTGCTTGTGGCGGGGGTTCTCGCAGATCACACGCACGGCACCACGCCGGCGGATGATCTTGCACTTGTCACACTGCTTCTTCACGGACGGGTGAACCTTCACGTCCGCACCTCCTCGGCTGATCCCGATGACCCGGGTGGTCACCGGCGGCGCGGGGGCTGCGTCCCTCGCTCCGGGGCCACTCCCCTGACCTCCTGGGCTGGTCATGGACCAGTGCTGGAGCGGGGGGCTTCGAGCGCGTCACCGGGTCCGGGCATCCACCCGGTCTCGGGTGNGGGCGCGGATCGGTACCGGCCGGCCGTGTCGACGTCACGCGGGTGCGTGCGTCGGATGCAGCATCCCCGGGCCGCGGCCGCGGGATGCGTTGTCGGTCGGGGTCGTCTACGAACCTCTGCCGGCGTCGAGGCAGCACGCCGGCGCCGTAGGGACCCGACAGGTCACTTGTAGCGGTAGGTGATCCGACCGCGGGACAGGTCGTAGGGAGAGAGCTCGACGACGACCTTGTCGCCCGGGAGGATCCGGATGTAATGCATCCGCATCTTCCCGCTGATGTGGGCGAGGACGTTGTGCCCGTTCTCCAGCTCCACACGGAACTGCGTGTTCGGGAGGGCCTCCGTCACGGTGCCCTCCACCTGGATGGACTCTTCCTTCTCTGCCACGCCGACTCCGGGTCGAGGTACCTGTGTGGTCACCATCACGTGGACCGAACGACGCGACACAGAGGTGCCGGCCCCGGGAACGGGGGGAGGTCCAGGGTCGCGCACTGCCAGCACCGAGGTGGAAGGCCACGCGTCCGCGACGTGATGACGCCCTGCCGCACGGCAGGGCGTGCACGAAGCGTACCCACACCATGACCTACCCGGCAACCGGGCCCGTGGTCAGTAGGTCGGGACCGCCTCCGAGAGGGGGTGGGCCGGCTCGTCGGACCGGGCGGTGAGCACCCAGGGACCATCCTCGGTGATGGCGACGGTGTGCTCCCAATGCGCGGAGAGCGAACCGTCCTCGGTGACCACGGTCCACTCGTCATCGAGGGTCCGGGTGCGCTCGGTCCCGAGGTTGAACATGGGCTCGATCGCGATGACCCATCCCTTGGTCATCCGCAGACCCTTGCCGGCCCGGCCGTAGTTGGGGACCGAGGGGTCCTCGTGCAGCGCCCGACCGATGCCATGGCCCACGTACTCACGAACGACGCCGTACCCGTCCTCCGAGGCGACCGCCTCGACCGCGGCGCCGACGTCGCCCAACCGGTTGCCGTGGCGCGCCTGCTCCAACCCCCGCCACATCGCGTTGCGGGTCTGGCGCACCAGACGGCGTACCTCCGGGGAGGCGGCGTCCTCACCGCCGACGACCAGCGTGGTGGCCGAGTCGCCGTGGAAGCCCTCGACGATCGCGCCGCAGTCGATGGAGATCACGTCGCCCTCTTCGAGGACCACGTCGGCCGAAGGGATGCCGTGGACGATCTGGTCGTTGGGCGAGGTGCACAGCGTGGCGGGGAACCCGCGGTAGCCCTTGAACGACGGGATCGCCCCGGACCCGACGATGACCTTCTCGGCGATCCGGTCGAGGTCGAGGGTGGTCATGCCGGGCCGGAGCTGCGCCATGAGCTCCTCGTGGGCCCGCGCGACGACGGCGCCAGCCTTGGCCATGCGGTCGATCTCGGCCTTGGATTTCTTGATGATCATCGGTGGATCCCTGCTCGCAGTGGCTGCCCGGAGGAGCTGCGTGGCACACCATCCCGGGTGGTGCGCCGCCCTCGGTGGTGGCAGGGTACGCCCATGGCCGGCCCCGACGGGCTGCAGGGGTGGGCCGGCCACGGGGGGGCGAACACCCCGGCTGGGTCGTTGGCGCTCAGCGCAGGGTGTCGAGGATCGCGGTGGCCGAGGCGAACACCTCGTCCGGTGTCCCTGTCGCCTCGATGTCGCGCAGCAGCCCCCGCTCCCAGTAGAAGTGCTCCAGCGGCTCGGTCTGGGCGGTGTAGACCTCCAGCCGGTTGCGGACGACCTCCTCGGTGTCGTCGTCACGCTGGACCAGCGCACCGCCGCAGTCATCGCAGCGGGACTCGTCGCTCGGAGGGTCGAACACGAGGTGGAAGATCCGCCCGCACTGGGAGCAGGTCCGTCGTCCGGTCAGACGCACGATGACCTCGTCGTTCGGTACCGACAGTCGGAGCACCGCGTCCAGGGCCGCCTCGTGCTCGACCAGCAGGTGCTCCAGCGCTTCGGCCTGGGGCACGGTCCTGGGGAACCCGTCGAACAGGAAGCCCTTGGCGGCGTCCGGCTCACGCAGACGGTCGCCGACCATCCGCATCACCAGCTGGTCCGGTACCAGCTCGCCAGCGTCCATGTAGGTCTTGGCTTCCAACCCGAGGTCGGTCTCCGCGCGGACGTTGGCGCGCAGGATGTCGCCCGTCGAGATGTGAGGGATGGTGTAGGCCTCGGCGATGCGCGAGGCCTGGGTTCCCTTCCCCGCTCCGGGTGGGCCTAGAAGGATGATCCGCACGTCGCTCCCTCCGTCGCTCCCCCGGCGTCTCCGGGAGGAGCAGGCGCCGTCCACCTCGCCGGACGGCACCGGCGATGCGTGTGTTGCTCAGCGCAGGAACCCTTCGTAGTTGCGCTGCATCAGTTGGCTCTCGATCTGTTGGTTGGTCTGCAGTGCGACCCCGACCATGATCAGCAGGCTGACCCCGCCGAGCGGGAAGGCCCCGATGTTGCCGACCGCCAGCAGGATGAACGGCAGGACGGCGACCGTCGCCAGGTACAGCGACCCGGGCAGGGTGATACGGGTCAGGACCTTGTCGAGGTACTCCGCGGTCTGGCGACCGGGGCGGATCCCGGGGATGAAACCGCCATAGCGCTGCATGTTGTCCGCGACCTCGACGGGGTTGAAGGTGATCGCGCTGTAGAAGTAGGCGAAGAAGATCGTCAGGATCGCGAACACCAGGATGAACACCCAGGAGGTCGCGTCGGAGAGGTACTCCGTGGTCCAGTTGATGAAGGCCTGGTTCCCGGTCAGCTGTGCGGCGAGGCCGGGCAGGTACATCAGCGACGAGGCGAAGATCACGGGGATCACGCCGGACTGGTTCACCTTCAGCGGGATGTAGGTCGACTGTCCCCCGTAGCTGCGGCGACCCACCTGGCGGCGGGCGTACTGCACGGGGATGCGGCGCTGACCCATCTCCATGAACACCACGGCCACGGTCAGCACCATGCCCATCAACAGGACACCGACGACCCACTCCCATCCGTTCTGGGTGCGGACGATGAACAGCTGGGAGGGGAATTGGCTGACGATCGAGATGTAGATCAGGATCGACATCCCGTTGCCGATCCCCCGGGCGGTGATGAGCTCACCGAGCCACATCACCAGTGTCGTCCCGGCGGTCAGGGTCAGCACGGCGATGATGACCGTGCCGGTCCCGGCTCCGGGCATGACGATGGCGTCGAAGGCGACCCCGTTGCGCGCCAGCGTCACCAGCCCCGTGGACTGCAGCAGTGCCAGACCGACGGTGCCGTACCGGGTGTACTGGGTGATCTTGCGACGCCCCTGCTCCCCCTCGCGCTTGAGCTCCTCGAGCTTGGGGATCACCACGGCCAGCAACTGCATGATGATGCTGGCGGTGATGTAGGGCATGATCCCCAGAGCGAAGATCGCCATCTGCTGCAGGGCGCCGCCGGAGAACACGTTGATGATGCCGACGATGGCCCCGGCCTGCTGACCACCGGTGGCCTCACGCAGGATGCCGAGGTCGACGCCAGGCACCGGGATCCAGCCGCCGATCCGGTAGATGGCGATGATGCCCAACGTGAACAGCAGCTTGCGCCGCAGGTCGGGGATCTTGAAGGCGTTGACGAACGCGCGGAGCATGGGGTCCTCGGGGCGTCGTGATGGACGATGCTAGCGGGTCGGGCCCCGCACGACCTCGCGCGACGTGCGCGAACCGAGCGGGGCCCGATGGGAGGGTGCTGCGGTACTCAGGCGACGGTGCCTCCGGCGGCGATGACCTTCTCCCGCGCGGTGGCGGTGATGGCGTCGACGTCGACGGTGAGCGCCTTGGTCAGCTCGCCGTGCCCGAGGACCTTCACCGGACGCTTCTTCCTGACCAGCCCTCTGGCGGTCAGCGACTCGACCGTGACCTCGTCGCCAGCCTCGAAGGCGTCCTCGAGGCGCGCCACGTTGATGACGGCGTAGACGACCTTGTTGGGGTTGTTGAAGCCGGGCAGCTTGGGCTGACGTCGCACGAGCGGCACCTGGCCGCCCTCGAAGTTCTCCGGGACGCTGCCCCGGGCGCCGGTGCCCTTGGTACCGCGACCGGCGGTCTTGCCGCCACGGCCGCGGTCACCCCGGGCGACCCGCTTGCGGTCGGTCTTGGCACCCTCGGCTGGCTTGAGGTGGTGCAGCTTGATCGTCACGACGGGACCTCCTCGGTGCTGTCGACGTCGACCTCCTCGAAGCTGACGAGGTGCGGGACCTTGCGCAGCATCCCGCGGATCTCGGGGCGGTCCGGCTGCACGACCGTGTGCCGGATGCGCCTGAGGCCGAGGGAGGCCACGGTGGCGCGCTGGTCGGCGGGGCGGCCGATCAACGAGCGGGTCTGGGTGATCCTCAGATGGGTCGCCATCACTGACCTCCACCGCGCATCGTCTCGACCATCGCCTTCGGCGCGACGTCCTCGAGCGACTTGTCCCGTAGGGCGGCGATGTCGTGGGCCGAGCGCTGGGACTTCAGCCCCGCGACCGTGGCGTGGACGACGTTGATCGGGTTCGCGGTCCCGAGCGACTTGGCCAGCAGATCCTGGATCCCCGCCGCTTCGATCACGGCGCGAACCGGACCACCGGCGATGACCCCGGTACCGGGAGCGGCCGGCTTGAGCATGACGCGACCGGCGCCGGCGCGACCCACCACGGGGTGCACGGTCGTGTTGCCGACCATGGGCACCTTGAAGAAGTTCTTCTTCGCCTCCTCGACGCCCTTCTGGATGGCCGACTGCACCTCCTTGGCCTTGCCGTGCCCGACGCCGACCATCCCCTTGCCGTCGCCGACGACGACCAGGGCGGTGAACTGGAACCGCCGGCCACCCTTGACGACCTTGGAGACCCGGTTGATGGAGACGACGCGCTCGTCGTACTGCTCGCGATCCTGCCCGCGGCCACCGCCGCGCTTGTCGTCGCGACCACGCCCGCCGCGCCCAGGACCGCCGGAGCGGTTGTTGGCTGCCATGTTGCTACTCCTTGTGGTCCGCCCTCGTAGGGCGGCACCGTCAGAACTCGAGTCCGGCCTCGCGGGCACCGTCGGCCAGCGCAGCGACGCGGCCGGCGTACCGGTTCCCGCCCCGGTCGAACACGCAGGTGGTGATGCCCGCCGTCGTGGCGCGCTCACCGATCGCGGTCCCGACCTGCCGGGCGACGCCGGTCTTGCCGTCGTCACCCTTGGTGACGCCGCCCTCCAGAGAGGAGGCCGCCGCCAGGGTGTGACCGGCGACGTCGTCGATCAGCTGGGCGTAGATGTGGTCGTTGCTGCGGTACACCGACAGGCGCGGTTTGGTCGCCGTGCCGGTGATGCGCTTGCGGGCGCGCAGCTGCCGGGAACGGCGGGCGACGCGCTTCTTGCTCGGGTCCATCGCTGTGCTCCTCGTACGTGCCACCCCTACCGGCCGTGCCTGGTGCACGGCCGCTGGGCGGCCACGAGCCCGCGGGTTGCGGGCGGCGGCGCCGGGCTACGGCACCGCTGGATGGTCGGGGACGGGACGATAGGGGACGACGTCGGGGCCGGATCGCTGGGATCAGCGACCGGCGGCCTTTCCGGCCTTGCGGCGGATGACCTCACCCTCGTACTTGATGCCCTTGCCCTTGTAGGGCTCCGGCGGGCGGACCTTGCGGATGTTGGCGGCGACCTGGCCGACGAGCACCTTGTCGATGCCGCTGACCTCGACCCTGGTCGGGACGGGCACCTTGAAGGAGATCCCCTCGGGCGCCTCGATCACCACCGGGTGAGAGAAGCCGACCTGGAGCTCGAGGTCCGAACCCTTCGGGGCCGCGCGGTAGCCGACCCCCACCAGCTCGAGGGCCTTGGCGTAGCCCTCGGTGACGCCGGTGATCATGTTGGCGACGAGGGTACGGACCAGACCCCAGCGCGCACGTTCGTCGCGCGAATNTCCGGCGGGAGCGACCACGATCGCCCCGTCCTCGTCGCGCGAGAGCACGACGCCTTCGGGCATGGTCTGGGACAACTCGCCCTTCGGCCCCTTGACACGGACGCTCAGACCATCGAGGTCGACCTCCACGCCGCTGGGCACGGGGACGGGCAGCTTTCCGATGCGTGACATGGTGGCTCCTGGACTACCAGACGTACGCGAGGACCTCGCCGCCACGGCCGTCCTTGCGGGCGGTGCGGTCGGTCATGAGGCCGGCGTTGGTGGACAGGATCGCGACGCCGAGTCCGCCGAGGACCCGGGGGATCTCGTCACGCTTGACGTAGACGCGCAGTCCGGGCTTGGAGATGCGACGCAGCCCTGCGACCACGCGTTCACGGTTCGGCCCGTACTTCATCGTGATCGTCAGCGTCGGCTGCGGCTCGGTCTCCTCCACGCTCCACCCGGTGATGTAGCCCTCCTGCTCGAGGATCCTGGCGATGTTCACCTTGATCTTCGACGACGGCATCGAGGTGGTCTCGTGGTAGGCGATCGACGCGTTGCGGACACGCGTGAGCATGTCGGCGACGGGGTCGGTCATGGTCATGGTGATGTCGCTCCTCGGGGTTGCGCGGACGTCGCCGCGCACTTCCCATCGGTGTTCGTTGCCGCCACCCTCGTGCGGGAGGCCGGTTGCCCGTCAGGGCGTGAGGGGGCGGAGCCCCTGCCGTCGGTTACCAGCTGGCCTTCTTGATGCCCGGCAGTTCGCCGGCGTGGGCCATCTCGCGGAAGCACACGCGGCACAGACGGAACCGCTTGTAGACCGCTCGCGGGCGGCCGCACCGCTCGCACCGGGTGTAGTTCTGGACGTCGTGCTTCGCGCCGCGCTTGACGGCTGCGATCTTGGACTTCTTCGCCATGGTCTCAGTCCTCCTGGCCGCGGGCGAACGGGAAGCCGTACGCCTCGAGCAGCGCACGGCCGCCCTCGTCGTCGTCGGCGGTGGTGACGATCGTGATGTCCATGCCGCGGATGTCATCGACGGAGTCGTAGTCGATCTCCGGGTAGACCAGCTGCTCCACCAGACCGAAGGTGTAGTTCCCGTGGCCGTCGAAGGCGGTCGCCTTCAGGCCCCGGAAGTCGCGGATACGGGGCAGCGCCACCGACAGCGTCCGGTCGAGGAACTCCCACATCCGGTCACCGCGCAGGGTGACCTTGACACCGATCGGCATGCCCTCGCGCAGCTTGAACCCGGCGATGGACTTCCGCGCCCGGTTGACGCGAGGCTTCTGGCCGGTGATGGTCGTGAGGTCCGTCATCGCGCCCTCGAGCGCCTTCGCGTCACCGACCGCTTCACCGAGCCCGATGTTGACGACGATCTTCTCGAAGCTGGGCACCTGCATGCTGTTGGTGATACCCAACCGCTCCTTCAACGCCGGTGCGATCTCGTCGCGGTAGCGCTGCTTGAGCCGCGGCATCGCCGGTGCCGTAGCCGTGGGGGTCTCGCTCATCTGGGTGGTTCCTCCTCGCCGTGGTGTCGACCCGCCGGCACCCGACCGTGCTGCTGGGCGGGTGTGGCGCTGATCCCGCGTCCCTGGGGCGGGCCGACCGGCGTCGTGGTGGTGGTGGTGGCGGTGGCGGGTGGTGCCGTTCTCAGGCGCTAGAAGGTGCTGTCGCAGCGCTTGCAGCTGCGGACCTTGCTGCGTCGGTCGCCCTCGGTCTCGTACACGAACCCGACCCGGGTCGGCTCGTCGCAGGAGGGACAGATCGGCTGCACGTTGGACACGTGGATGGGGGCCTCGGTCTCGATGATGCCGCCACCCTGGCCGCCACCGCGCTCCTGCTGGATGCGCTCGTGCTTCTTGACGTAGTTGACGCCCTCGACGAGCACCTTGTCCCGATCGAGGTACACCTTGACCACACGGCCCGAGCGACCGGCGTCCTTGCCGGTGATCACCTTGACCTGGTCGTCCTTGCGGATGCGATGCATCACAGCACCTCCGGGGCGAGCGAGATGATCCGCATGAACCGCTGGTCACGCAGCTCGCGGGCGACGGGACCGAAGATGCGGGTCCCCCGCGGCGTGCCGTCGGGACGGATGATCACGCAGGCGTTGTCGTCGAAGCGGACGTAGGANCCNTCGGGACGGCGGCGCTCCTTGGCGGTGCGCACGACGACACAACGGACGACCTCGCCCTTCTTGACGTTCGAGTTGGGGATGGCGTTCTTGACCGTGCCGACGAACACGTCGCCGACGGACGCGTACCGGCGGCCGGAGCCACCGAGCACGCGGATGGCGAGCACCTCGCGCGCTCCCGAGTTGTCCGCGACCTTCAGCCGCGATTCGGTCTGGATCATCGTTCTCTCTCTGTGTCGTCACTCTTCACCGAGCGACCCTCGAGCCTGCCGGGTGGCCCACCGGGGTGGGCGGGAATCACTTGGCGCGCTCGACGATGCCGGCCAGCCGCCACCGCTTGAGCTTGGAGACGGGGCGTGTCTCCGCGATCCGCACCGTGTCACCGACGCCGGCCTCGTTGGCCTCGTCGTGGACGTGGTACCTCTTGGACCGCGTCACGGTCTTGGCGTAGAGCGGGTGGGTGGTGCGGCGCTCGACGCGGACGATGATCGTCTTGTCCTGGACGTCGGAGACGACCACTCCCTGGCGCTCCTTGCGGGTGTTGCGTTCGGTCGTGTCTGCCATGATCAGGCCTCGTTCTCGCGGGCGGCCGCGATGTCGCGCTCACGCATCACGGTCAGGACACGAGCGATCTCGCGCTTGACCTCCTTGATGCGTCGCGGGTTGTCGAGCTGGCCGGTGACGACCTGGAAGCGGAGGTTGAACAGCTCCTCCTTGCCCTCGTCCAGCTTGAGACGGAGCTCGTCGTCGGGCAGCTCACGCAGTTCGGTCGCGGTCATCATTCGCCGCCCTCCTCGCGCGTGACGAACTTGGTCTTGACGGGGAGCTTGTGGGATGCCTTGCGCATCGCCTCACGAGCGAGCTCCTCGTCGACCCCGGACAGCTCGAACATGATCCGTCCGGGCTTGACGGGAGCGACCCAGTGGTCGGGTGCGCCCTTGCCGGAGCCCATGCGGGTCTCGAGCGGCTTCCGGGTGATGGAGCGGTCAGGGAAGATCGTGATGCGGACCTGCCCTCCCCGCTTGATGGCGCGGGTGATGGCGATACGCGCGGACTCGATCTGTCGCGCGGTGATCCACCCGGGGGTGGTGGCCATCAGGCCGTAGTCACCGACGTAGACCTGGGTGTGCCCCTTGGACATACCCTTCAACGGCCGCGGGCGGTGCTGCTTGCGGTGCCGGACGCGCTTGGGTGCGAGCATCAGGCGTCACCGTCCTTGTCGTCGGTGTCGGCCTCGGGCGCAGCGGCGTCGGGGGTGGCGGGCCGTTCGGTGGGCGCCTCGGGGGCGTCCTCACCGGCGACCTGCTCCACCGACATCGCGCCGGACTGCGGCGGTGCCGACTCGGTCGTGGCGGGGGTGTCGTCGCTGGCGGGCGTCTGCCCGGTCTCCGACACCGAGGTGGGGGCGGGGGCCGGCGCGTTCGACGAGTCGACCGCCGGTTGCTCCGGTGCCGCGGCATCGGTCGCCGGCGCAGCCTCGGCCGCTGGCGCCGACTCGGTCGCCGGCGCAGCCTCGGCCGTCTCCGGCTTGGGCTCGGGCTTCGGGCGCGATCCGACGCCGGTGACCTTCTTGGCCACGCTCGCCGCCTTGCGGGCCGACTTGCGACGCGGCCGGTCCTCGACGCTGCGACCCTCGGACAGCGCCTTGGCGCGCTCCATCGCCCGCTGGGCCTCGGCTTCCTCACCGGAGCCGATCTGGTCACCGGTGTAGACCCAGACCTTCACGCCGATGCGGCCGTAGGTCGTGCGCGCCTCGTCGAAGCCGTAGTCGACCTTGGCGCGCAGGGTGTGGAGCGGGACCCGGCCCTCGCGGTACCACTCGGTCCGGCTCATCTCGGCGCCACCGAGGCGGCCACCGACCTGGATCCGGATGCCCTTGGCCCCCGCCTTCATCGCCGACTGCACCGCCCGGCGCATGGCGCGACGGAAGGACACGCGACCGCGCAACTGCTCGGCGACGTTGAAGGCGACCACCTGGGCGTCGAGTTCGGGGTTCTTGATCTCGATGATGTTGAGCTTGACCTTCTTCGAGGTCAGCTTCTCGAGATCCGACCGGATCGCGTCCGCCTCGGCACCACGCCGTCCGATGACGATGCCCGGGCGCGCCGCCTGGACGGACACCTCGACGTTGTCGCGGGTACGGGTGATGTCGATGCGGCTGACGCCGGCGTGACGGACCCGCTCCCGGATGTAGGCGCGCACCCGGTCGTCCTCGTGGAGGTACGCGGCGTAGGACTTCTTGTCCGCGATCCACCGGGACTTCCAGTCCGTGGTGACACCGAGGCGGAAGCCGTAGGGGTTGACCTTCTGACCCATATCAGTTCTCCTCCGCTGGCGTGACCACGACGGTGATGTGGCTGGTCCGCTTGCGGATGCGGTAGGCACGGCCCAGCGCACGTGGCTGGTAGCGCTTGAGCGTGGGACCTTCGTCGGCGAACGCCTGATCGACGTACAGCTCGTCGGGGTCCAGATCGTCGTTGTTCTCGGCGTTGGCGATCGCGGAGTTCAGGACCTTGAGCAACGGCTCGGCCGCGCCCTTGTCCGCGAACTGCAGGATGCGCTTCGCCTCGTCGACGTGCTCCCCGGCGATGAGCCGCGTGAGCTGGCGCACCTTGGTGGGGCTGACACGCACGTACTTGGCGGTCGCCTTGACCTTGGTTGTCATCGTGAGCTCCTAGCGGCGCTTGACGCCCTGCTTCTCACCGGCACCGCCCCACTTGATGGCGCGGGTCGGGGCGAACTCGCCGAGCTTGTGGCCGACCATGGACTCGGTGACGTAGACGGGCACGTGCTTGCGCCCGTCGTGGACGGCGAGGGTGTGGCCGACCATCTCCGGGAAGATGGTGGAACGGCGCGACCAGGTCTTGATGACCTTCTTCGTGCCGGCCTCGTTCTGCGCTTCCACCTTCTTCATCAGGTGGTCGTCGACGAACGGGCCCTTCTTCAAGCTGCGTGGCATCTGTCAGCCCTCCATGGATCCGACCCGGATCGCGGTCGTAAGCCGCCGGTGGCGGCGGGCGCGGGTCACCCCGCGAAGGTTGGTCACCGACGCTTCTTGCCGCGGCGGCGGATGATGGACGGGTCGGAGCGGTGGTTGCGCTTGCGGGTGCGTCGCTCCGGGTTGCCCCACGGATCGGTCGGGTGCCGACCGCCGGAGGACCTTCCCTCACCACCACCGAGCGGGTGGTCGACGGGGTTCATGGCGACACCGCGGGTCTGCGGTCGCACGCCCTTCCAGCGCGTGCGGCCGGCCTTGCCGAGGCTGAGCAGCTCATGCTCCTCGTTCCCGACGCTGCCGATCGACGCGCGGCAACGCGCGTCCACCAGCCGGATCTCACCTGACGGCAGCCTGAGCGCCGCCGACTTGCCTTCCTTGGCGAGCAGCTGGATCGCCGTCCCGGCCGAGCGACCGAACGTGGCACCTCCGCCTGGCTTCAGCTCCACGGCGTGGAGCGTCGTGCCAACGGGGATGTTGCGCAGCGGCAGGGCGTTGCCGACCTTGATGTCGGCGTCCGGACCCGACTCGACCATCGCGCCCACCTTCAGGTTACGGGGGGCGAGGATGTAGCGCTTCTCACCGTCGTGGTAGTGCAGCAGCGCGATGCGGGCCGACCGGTTGGGGTCGTACTCGATCGACGCGACCGTGGCGGGAACCGCATCCTTGTTGCGACGGAAGTCGATCACCCGGTACTTGCGCTTGTGTCCACCACCGCGGTGACGGCTGGTGATACGACCGTGGACGTTGCGGCCCGCCTTGCTCGGAAGGGGCGCCAGCAGCGACTTCTCGGGGGTGGAGCGCGTCACGGTAGCGAAGTCGCTCACCGACCCCCCACGCCGCGCGGGCGTGGTCGGCTTGTACTTGCGGATGGCCATGATGGTGCCTCGTGGTTGTCGTCGGAAGGAGTTGGGACGAAAGCGGTCCGGTCAGCCGAATGGGCTGCTACAGCCCGGCCTCGAACAGCTCGATCTCGTCGCCTTCTGCCACCGTGACGATGGCGCGCTTGGTGTCGGGGCGCTTGCCCACGATCAGGCCGCGGCGCTTGCGCTTGCCCGGCCGGTTCATCGTGTTCACGCTGAGCACCTTCACGTCGAAGATGCCCTCGATCGCCTGCTTGATCTGGGTCTTGTTGGCCCGGGGATCGACGACGAAGGTGTACTTGTTCTCATCGAGGAGCCCGTAGGTCTTCTCGGAGATCACCGGGCGGTAGATGATGTCGCGGGGGTCCTTCATGCGGAGACCTCCTCAGGCGTCGAGGTGTCGACGTCGCCGCGGCGACGACCCGTCCCGATCAGATCGAGGGCGTCCTCGTCGAAGACGACCACGTCGCTGACCACCACGTCGTGGGTGTTCAACTGATCGACGACCAGCGTGTGGACGTCCGGGAGGTTGCGGAAGGAGCGCATCGTCGCCTCGTCACGCTCGGCGAGCACGACCAACGTCCTGCCCTCGAGCCCCAGCGCGCGCAGGGCGGCGACGGCATCCTTGGTCTTCGGCGCGTCGAAGCTCAAGCCCCGCACCACCGTGACCAGCTCGTTGTTGGCCCGGTCGGTGAGCGCCGAACGCAGGGCGACGCGCTTGACCTTCTTGTTGACCCGCACGGACCAGTCCTTGGGGACACGACCGTGCGCGACGCCACCGCCCACCCACTGGGGGGAACGGGTCGAGCCCTGACGGGAGCGACCGGTGCCCTTCTGGCGCCAGGGCTTGGCCCCACCGCCGCGGACCTGGGCACGGGTCTTGGTCTTGTGGGTGCCCTGGCGGGCCGCGGCGAGCTGTGCCGTGACCACCTGGTGCATCACGGGCACGTTGATCTCACCCTCGAACCAGGCCGTCGGCAGATCGGTCGAACCGACCGTCTTGCCCGCCAGGTCCTTCACATCGATCGTGGTTGCCATCAGGCGTCACCACCCTTGTTCTTCGACTTCGCGGCCGAGCGGACGAAGACGACCTGCCCGTCGGAGCCGGGCACCGCACCCTTGATCAGCAGCAGCTGGTGCTCGGTGTCGACGTCGACGACCTCGAGGTTCTGCACCGTCACGCGCTGACCGCCGGTGCGACCGGCCATCCTCATCCCCTTGAACGTGCGTCCTGGGGTCGCGCAGGCACCGACCGCACCGGGGTGCCGGTTCTTCTTCTTCACGCCGTGTCCGTCGCCCATCCCGGCGAAGTTGTGGCGCTTCATGACGCCGGCGTAGCCCTTGCCCTTGCTGGTGCCGGTGACATCGATGGCCTCGCCCCGTGCGAAGCTGTCGACCGCGACCGTGGCACCGAGCTCCGGCAGGTCCGACCCGTCGTCGACCCTCAGCTCCACGAGGACCCGGGCGCTGTCGAGGCCGGCCTTGGTCAGGTGTCCTGCGAGCGGCTTGGTCACGTGCTTGCGAGCGCCGTAGGCCAACTGCACGGCGGAGTAGCCGTCGTGGTCGACGGTCTTGACCTGTGCGACGGTGTTGGGCTCAGCCTGGATCACGGTCACGGGGACGACGCGGTTGTCGTCGTCGAAGACCTGTGTCATGCCAAGCTTGGTCCCGAGGATGCCCTTGGGGGCCATGCTGGTTCCTTCCTCGTCGACCCGTCGTACGGCACCGCGGTGCGCGGCGGTCGCAGTGGACGAGTCCGGTGCGGGCGGGGTGGGTCGGCTCAGAGCTTGATCTCGATGTCGACCCCGGCCGGCAGCGAGAGCCCCATCAGCTTGTCGATGGTCTTCTGCGTCGGCTGGTGGATGTCGATCAGGCGCTTGTGGGTGCGCATCTCGAAGTGCTCACGCGAGTCCTTGTACTTGTGCGGGCTCTTGATCACGCACCACACGTTGCGCTCCGTGGGCAGCGGGACCGGGCCGGTCACGTGGGCACCGGTGGCCTCGACGGTGTCCACGATCTCGCGCGCGGAGCGGTCGAGGATCTCGTGGTCGTACGCCTTGAGGCGGATCCGGATCTTCTGGTCAGCAGCCATCGTCTCTCTTCTTCGTCCCTCGCGTCCCTCGGGCCGTGAGATGCCCTCCGGTCCGCGAGCGCTGCTCGTCGTCTGTGTCGTGCTCTCCCACCCCCGGAACCGCGTGGCGGCTCCGAGGCGGGAGCTCGTGGTCGGGTCAGGCGATGATCTTGGTCACCCGGCCCGCACCCACCGTGCGGCCCCCCTCACGGATCGCGAACTTCAACCCCTCATCCATCGCGATCGGCTGGATCAACTCCACCAACATCTCCGTGTTGTCACCCGGCATGACCATCTCCACACCCTCAGGCAACTCCACCGCACCCGTCACATCCGTGGTCCGGAAGTAGAACTGCGGCCGATAGTTGTTGAAGAACGGCGTGTGACGACCACCCTCCTCCTTCGACAACACATACACCTGCGCCTCGAACTTCGTGTGCGGCGTGATCGACCCCGGAGCAGCCAACACCTGCCCCCGCTCCACCTCCTCCTTCTTCGTCCCCCGCAGCAACACCCCCACGTTGTCGCCCGCCTGCCCCTCATCCAGCAGCTTGCGGAACATCTCCACACCCGTGACCGTCGTCGACGAGGTATCCGTCAACCCCACGATCTCGATCGTGTCCCCAACATGGACCTTGCCACCCTCGACCCGGCCCGTGACCACCGTCCCACGACCCGTGATCGAGAACACATCCTCGATCGGCATGATGAACGGCTTGTCCAACGCCCGCTCCGGCTCGACGAAGAACTCGTCCACCGCCCCCATCAACTCCAACACCTGCGCCTCAGCCGACTCATCACCCTCCAACGCCTGCAACGCACTCACCCGCACCACCGGCGTGTCATCCCCCGAGAAGTCATAGGAGTCCAACAACTCCCGAACCTCCATCTCCACCAGCTCCAACAACTCCTCATCATCGACCATGTCGACCTTGTTCAACGCCACGATCAACGACGGCACCCCCACCTGCCGCGCCAACAACACATGCTCCCGCGTCTGCGGCATCGGACCATCCGCCGCCGACACCACCAAGATCGCCCCATCCATCTGCGCCGCACCCGTGATCATGTTCTTCACATAATCCGCGTGCCCCGGCGCATCCACATGGGCGTAATGCCGCACATCCGTCTCATACTCCACATGGCTCACATTGATCGTGATCCCCCGCTCACGCTCCTCCGGCGCCTTATCGATCGCATCGAACGCCATCGACTGCACATTCGGATTCGCCTTGTGCAACACACTCGTGATCGCCGCCGTCAACGTCGTCTTCCCATGATCAACGTGACCGATCGTCCCGATGTTCATGTGCGGCTTCGTCCGCTCGAACTTCTCCTTGGCCATCGCCTGGTGCTCCTCGTGATGTGACGGTGATCAGCCGCACGGGTGTGGTTGTCCGGCGGGGTTGCAGCGTTGCCGCGGTCGCGGCGGCCGCCCTGGCCTGCAGCTGACGGGGTGCTGGTGGTCGCGGCGCCGGTGTGCCGGTGCGCCGTGGCTCCCTGCGGAGCCTACAGATGCGCAAGGCCCTCCGGCCGCCCGGAAGGGAGGAGGAGGGCCTCATCGGATCCGTAGCGGCGGGTGGACTTGAACCACCGACACAGCGATTATGAGTCGCTTGCTCTACCCCTGAGCTACGCCGCCTCGTGGATGCCTATCGTTCGTGTGGTGCTGGACCGTGCGCTGAGGGCCCCTGACGGGACTCCCGAGCCCTGGCGCGGAATCGAACCGCGGACCTCTTCCTTACCATGGAAGCGCTCTGCCGACTGAGCTACCAGGGCGTGCGGCCGCGCAGCGTAGCCAGCGAGGCCCGAGCGGGCGAACCACGCCTGAGGCGTGCGCGCCGCGCGTCGGAGCGGTGGAGCTGCGGGTCGGTGGAGGGAGCAGGATTCGAACCTGCGAAGGCGAAGCCATCTGGTTTACAGCCAGACCCCTTTGGCCACTCGGGTATCCCTCCGGGCCGAGCGGTCGCTCGGAGCCGAGCAGCGTAAGGAGTCGACGTCGTTGCGGCAAACCGGCCCGGGCCGCCCACGCACTCCTGTCGGGCCGAACGCCCGCGGTGCCCCCTGCGACGGACCGCCGGGGTGGGCCGCGGGCCCCGACCCGCTGGGAAGTAGGCTCCGACCCCGGGCCCGAACGGCCACGACCACCCAGCCGAGCAGTCGCATGCGCACAGGAGGACGACGATGGCAGAGTCCAGCTTCGACATCGAGGCGGGTGTCGACCGTCAGGAGGTCGACAACGCCATCAACCAGGCGGCCCGCGAGGTCGGGACCCGGTTCGACTTCCGGGACACCGACACCGTGATCGCCTGGTCGGGTGACGAGGCGATCCAGGTGGAATCGGTCAGCGAGGAGCGTGCGCGGGCCGCGCTGGAGGTGCTGCGGGACAAGTGCGTGAAGCGCAAGGTGTCGCTGAAGGCGCTGGACATCGCCGAGCCCCGGGACGTCAGCGGGGGCCGCAGCCGCATCGACGTGCAGTTGGTCACCACGCTGCCCGCGGACCTGGCCAAGCAGCTGGTCAAGGACATCAAGGCCACCAAGCTCAAGGTGACCCCCACCAACATGGGTGACCGCATCCGGGTGGCCGGGAAGAAGCGTGACGATCTCCAGGAGATCCAGAAGATGGTCACCAGCAAGGATCACGAAGCCCCGCTGCGGTTCACCAACTACAAGTAGTCCGCCGCTCCGAACCTCGCACGGGGCACCAGATGCCACCGGTTCGCGACGGAGGTGCGAGGTGCCCGAGGGCCACACGATCCACCGACTCGCTCGCGACCACGCAGCTTGGTTCGCGGGTCGGCCGGTCCGCGTCAGCTCACCCCAGGGCCGCTTCGAGGGCTCGGCGGGTCTGCTGGACGGGCTCGTGCTCGAGGCCACTGACGCCCACGGCAAGCACCTGTTCCACCGGTTCGAGGGTGAGCGCTGGGTCCACGTCCACCTCGGGCTCTTCGGGCGCTTCTTCCTCCACGCGGACCCCGCGCCCACGCCGCGCGACACCACCCGCTACCGCCTCTCCGGACCTGAGCGCACCGTCGATCTCGTCGGAGCCACCACCTGCGAGCTACTCACCCCCGAGGAGGTGGCGGCGATCCGTCTCCGGCTGGGTCCCGATCCGATCCGGCCGGACGCCGACCCCGAGCGGGCGTGGTCGGCGCTGCAGCGCCGGAGGGTCGCCATCGGCCGGGCCCTGATGGACCAGCGGGTGCTCGCGGGGGTCGGCAACGTCTACCGCGCCGAAGTGCTGTTCGTGCACGGGGTCCATCCCGAGCTCCCAGCGAAGGACCTGCCGCGCGAGCAGTTCGACGCGATGTGGGCGACACTGGTCACCTGGCTGCGGCGAGGGGTCAGGGAACGGCGCATCGTCACCACCGATCCGGCCGAGATCGGGCGACCCCGGTCACGCATGCGACGGGCGGAGGCGACCTACGTCTACCGGCAGGACCATTGCCGCCGCTGCGACACCCCCATCCGCCGCTACGACCTGGCCGGACGCTGGGCCTACGTGTGCGAGTCCTGCCAGCCACCCCCTGATCGGGAGCCGACATGAGCACCGTCCCCCGCACCGATCCGCGCGATGCGGAGGTGTCGCTGCTGTGGCGTCGCGTCTCTCTGGCCGTCGTGGTCCTGCGGTTCGCGATCCCCCTGGCGGCGGTGCCGCTGATCCCCTTCCTCATCCGTAACCAGATCACCCTGCTGGTGCTGCTGCGGCCCCAGAAGGAGTTCCTGCTGGTCGGCGGCGGCCAGACGCGCTACCTCGGCGAGCCGGGGCTCCCCGCCCTGTTGCTCGCCTACCTGCCGCTGGGGGTGCTGGCCGTCACGGCGTTCTTCGTCGTGGGTCGGGCCTACCGCACGCCGCTGCGCGAGCAGAACGGACCGGCGTGGTTGCACCGGGCGGTCCCGCCGCGACAGCTCGAACTGGCCCAACGGGTGCTCGCCAAGCGCGGCCCTGTCATCGCCGTGATCGGCCGTATCGCCGCGATGCCACCGACCGTGCTCGCGGCGGCGGCGGGCACCTCCGACGTGGCGCCGCGCGCGTACCTGGTCGCCGACGCCATCGGTGCGTTGCTCGGCTTCGCGATGGCGGTCGGGGTCGGGCTGGCCCTGGGGAGGGCCTACGAGGAAGGTGGGGTGTGGCTGACCGTGGTCGGCGTCGCCCTGTTCGCCGCGATGATCGCCCTGGTCACCTGGTGGATCAGGCGCGAGGCCGAGCGCGACGACGGCCCGCCCGAGACCGCCGCGCCCTCCGCCGACCTCGCCTGAGCCGGCACCGCCGTCGCCTGGTTCCGGCCAGCCCGGTGCCGCGCCCACAGCGGCGCGCACCGAACCGAACCGCGGCTCAGAGCAGGTTGAAACGCTGCCCTGGCGGGAGCTGCCCCATGCGGCGGGCCTGTTCCTCGAGCGCAGCGATGCGCTCCGGGATCGGCGGGTGGGTCGCGAGCAGCTTGCTCGCTGCCCGCCCGCCGAAGGGCGCCGCGATGTAGAGATGCTGCATCGCCTGGTTGGTCTCCGCCGGCGTCGCCCCGGCCCGCAGGCGGCGGGGGTCGTTGGCACCGGCCTCCAGCTTCGCCAGCGCCTGCGCCAGCGCCCGAGGGTTGCCGGTGAGCTCGGCTCCGGTGTGGTCAGCCAGCGACTCGCGGGAACGGGTGATCGAGGTCTGGATGACCAGGGCCACGATCGGGGCGATGATGGATGCCACCAACGCGACCAGTGGGTTCGGTCCATCCTCGCTCGACCCCAGGAAGGGGATCCACCGCAGGGCGAAGGCGAGGTAGGTGATCATCGTGCCGATGCCGGCGGCGACGGAGCCGATCAGGATGTCGCGGTTGTAGACATGCTGTAGCTCATGTCCAAGCACACCCTCGAGCTCCTCATCGGTCAACGCGTCATAGAGCCCCTGGTTCACCACCACGGCAGCGTGACGCGGGTTGCGGCCGGTGGCGAAGGCGTTGAGCTGCGGCGACGGGCTCACGTAGAGCTTCGGCATCGGCTCACGCGCCTTGGCTGAGAGTCGCTCGACCATCATGATGATGTCACGGTGGCGGACCGGATCCACGGGCTCGGCCCGGGCCATCTTCACCGCGATGCGGTCGGAGAAGAAGTAGCTCACGAAGTTCATGCCGAGCGACACCACCAGCATGATCGTGAGGAAGGTGTTCGACCCGGTACCGGCGTCGAGCATCGCGCCGATCGCCAGCAGCACGCCGGTCAGCGCGGCGAGCAGCACGAAGGTCTTCGCGCTCTTGAACATCTGCTTCCACCTCCGAGGAAGGGTGACGGGGACGGGTGACGGGGACGGGGTGCGGGAACCGGTGGGACGGAGCGGCGTGCACGGCCGCGGGTCGACGCCGCCGGGAGGCTCGCGGCGACGGTAGCCAGCCTGAGGGGCCTTGACCTCGGCTTCGAGGACCCAGCACGCAGCAACCCTGCGCCGCGCCGCAACAGGTTCGGCGCCGGACGTCACAGGGACGGTGCGGCCTGCGCACGCCCTCGGCGGGCGGTCAGCCAGCCGCCACGATGCTGATGACGCTGGAGAAGTCGGTCACCAGACCCGGCAGGACGCCGAGGAGCAGGGTGCCGACCATCAGCACCACCACGACCGCCGACAGGTTGAAGCCGGGCTGGAGTTGCGGGAGGCCGGCAGGGGCCTGGTCCATCCACACAGTCCGGACGACCTTCAGGTAGTAGAAGAAGGCGATGACCGAGTTCACGACCAGGAACGTGGCGAGCACGATGCCGAACAGCGTGATGTCCACCGCGATGGCCTCGATGATGGCGAACTTCGCCCACAGCCCAACGGTCAGCGGGGCGCCACCCAGGCTCAGTAGGAACACCGTCAGGCCCATCGCCAGCAGGGGACTCCGCCCCGACAGCCCCGCGTAGTCGGCGATCGACCTGAGGCCGGTCCGCCGCTCGACCGCGATGGCGACCCCGAAGGCCCCGAGGTTCATCACCGCGTAGGCGATCAGGTAGAACACCACGGCTTCGATCGCGGCGGCGTTGACCACCGCGGCCTCCGGCCCGGTCCGGGCCAGGCCGAAGGGGATCAGGATGTAGCCGGCCTGAGCCACGCTCGAGTAGGCAAGGAGGCGGATCAGGTCGCGCTGCTGTAGCGCGATCAGGTTGCCGACGGTCATCGTCAACACGGCCAGGACCCCGAGCATCGGCCCCCACACATCGGCGACCGGCTCGAAGGCGATGAACGCCACCACCACCAGCCCGGCGAACCCGGCCGCCTTCGATGCCACGGCCAGCATGGCAGCCACCGGCATGGGCGCACCGGCGTAGGTGTCCGGAGCCCAGAAGTGGAAAGGCACGGCCGAGATCTTGAAGCCGAAGCCGACGATCACCAGCATCACGCTACCGAGCAGCAGCGGCACCGATGCCGTCTCGCCGGAGATGGCGGCGGCGATCCCGACCAGGTCGGTCGTACCCGCGAAGCCGTACACCATGGACATGCCGAACAGCATCAGCGCGGCGGAGAGCACGCCGAGCAGGAAGAACTTCAGCGCCGACTCGGAGGAGTAGAGGTCCCGCTTGCGCATCCCGACCATCACGAAGGCCGGCACCGACACGGTCTCCAGCGCGATGAACAGCATGATGAGGTCGCGCGAGGAGGGCATGAGCATCATGCCGATGAACGAGGTCAGGAGCAGGAAGTAGTACTCGCCCTGGAAGAAACGGTGCTCCGCGACGTACCGCCAGCTGATGCCCAGGATGGCCAGCAGCGTGCCCAGGAACAGCAGCTTGAACAGCACGGCGAAGTCGTCGACCACGTACATCGTGCCGAAGGTGACCCGTTCGGACCCCCACAGCACCACCGTGGCGACGATCGCCCCGACGGTGCCGAAGGCGGCGAGCGGGTTCACGAACTGCTTCGCATCCCCGCGCAGCGCCAGGTCAGCGGCCAGCACGAGCAGGGCCGTGACCGTGAGCACGATCTCCGGCAGGATCGCGATGAAGTCGATCTGCATCGCCTGGTTCCTCCTCGCTGGTTCGCACCGGTGGTGGAGCCACCCGGCGGTGTCGTCGTCGGGGCGTCAGCCGCCCAGGAAGCCGACCAGGTTGGTGACGGCGGCGTCCTGCACCCCGAACAGCAAGCGCGGGAAGATGCCGAGCGCGAGGATCAGCGCCAGCAGTGGCAGCCAGGAGACCCACTCGATCGCCTGGACGTCCGCCAGCGGCTCGTTGGCCCACCGCTCCGTGGGTTCTCCGAGGTTGATGCGCTGGATCAGCCACAGGAAGTAGCCGGCGGTCAGCACGGTGCCGATCGCGGCGAACACCACCAGACCGAGGTAGAGACCCCCGTAGCTGTCGGCCAACCCCAGCCCGGGGCTGATGGCCGCCCACATCGCGGTGAACTCACCCCAGAAGCCGGCCAGGCCCGGGAGGCCGAGGGACGCGATGGCGACGTAGGTGAACAGCACGCCGTACACCGGCATCTTCTTCAGCATCCCACCGCCGATGACGGCGATCTCGCGGGTGTGGTAGCGCTCGTGCATCGACCCGGCGAGGAAGAACAGCATGCCGGTGATGATGCCGTGGGCGATGTTGCCGAACAGCGCGGCCTGGATGCCCGCCTCGTTCATCGCCGCGATCCCCAGCATCACGAACCCCATGTGACCCACCGACGAGAAGGCGATCAGTCGCTTCACATCGGTCTGGGCCAGGCAGCACAGGGCGCCGTAGACGATGCCGATGACGGCCAGTACCCCGATCATCGGGGCGAACCGCGCGGCGCCGTCGGGCAGGATCGGTAGGGCGATGCGGATGAAGCCGTAGGTCCCCATCTTCAGCAGCACGCCGGCCAGCAGCACCGAGCCGACGGTCGGCGCCTCGGTGTGGGCGTCGGGCAGCCAGGTGTGGAAGGGCCACACCGGCACCTTGATCGCGAACCCGAGGAACACGCCGAGGAACGCCCAGGTCTGGAAGGTGGTCGAGCCGAAGGGCGCCATGTTCGACAGCTCGGTGATGCTCCAGCTGTTGGCACCCGCCTGGAAGTAGATCGCCAGGAAGGCCACCAGCATGAACACCGAGCCGAACAGGGTGTAGAGGAAGAACTTGACGCTGGCGTAGTCCCGCCGTGGGCCGCCCCACATCCCGATCATGAAGAACATGGGGACCAGGGTGAGCTCGAAGAAGATGAAGAACAGGATCAGGTCGAAGGCCACGAAGGTGCCGGCCATCCCGGTCTGGAGCAGGAGCATCAGGCTCAGGAAGGCCTTGGGCTTGCCCGGCGACGGCAGGTGCTTGGTGGTGTAGATCGCGCACAGCAACGTCAGCAGCGAGGTCAGGAAGAACAGCGGCAGCGAGATGCCGTCCATCCCGAGGGAGAAGCGGGCATCGATGGCGGTGATCCACGGCACGTCGGTGGTGAACTGCAGCTCACCGGCCCGCGAGTAGTCGAAGCTGGCCGTGACGGCCGCGACCAGGGCGAACCCGACCGCGGTGATCGCCACAGCGGCCCGGCGGATCTCGCGATCCATCGAGGCCGGCATCAGCGTCAGCGCACCGGCACCTGCCAGCGGCAGGAACAGCGCGACCACCAGGGCCCAGCCTGCGGGGTTGGGGNCCATCTTCGTCTCCTTGGCTCACCTCGGGTCCGTGAGCCCGGTGCGAGTCGGCTGGCCGCCCAGCCCGTCGTGCCGGCGGGTCGGCCCGCCGGTCGTGGTCCTGCGT
>SL_8KL_010_SEDDRAFT_10000728_pt1 | contig 28827 bp, 28 predicted proteins | sample SodLakKL_010_SED_4_FD_11160 | JGI IMG/M metagenome (IMG submission 11160) | reverse complement strand
ACATCTCTTCCTCTTGTCGTCTTTAATAACGTTTGTAAAATCCCTGTCTTTATGCGATAATTATGCGGGTGATATACTATGAAAAACCAATTGATAGCCCTTGACCTCGATGGCACACTGCTATATGACTGGCAGACACTCGATACACAGACCAGGAACTATCTGATCCATCTTAGAAGCGAAGGGCACGACCTTGTCATCGCGACAGGCAGGCCTTACCGAAGCAGTGTAAGATATTATAGGGCCCTGGGTCTGGACACGCCGCTGATCAACTACAACGGCGGCTTGATCACGTGGAAGTCCAACCCGGATTTTGAAGAGGTCAATGTCGTTTTGAACAGGGAGACGGTCATCGATATCTTCGAGCAGAACAAACCTTATATATACAATGCTTTCTGTGAAATAAAGGACGACCTCTATGTCATGCGGCGCACGGACATGTACGAGGAACTGCTTCATCTTGAAGACGGCGCACGTCTCCATGTCGGTGATTTCAAGGATATACTCCCTGCAGGAACGAACGGGTTCATCATCATCGCCAACCCGGAAAAAGGGCATCTGATTGAGGAATATGTACAAAAGTACTACAGCGACGAGGTCAGCACCAGAAACTGGGGCGATGAGTATCAGTTCATCATAGAGCTATACACGCCTGAGACCAACAAGGGCAAGGCCCTGAAGCATGTCGCCGAGACGCTTGGCTACAGAAAGGACGATATCATCGCCTTCGGGGACGGGCATAATGATATTGAAATGCTGCAATATGCCGGTCTGGGCGTTGCCATGGCAAATGCCCAGGAAAATCTGAAGGCTGTCGCCGATGTCGTATCTCCTCATACCCATCAACAACAGGCTATCAAGCACTTTCTCATCGACTATTTTAAAAAGGTGGACCCGGTCTAGAACCGAAAGCCACCTTTTCCTTTGCCTTTGCCCTTCCGCTTTTTCTTCTTGTCCGGCGTTGTCTGCTGGAGGGCTTTCATGGGATTGTTCGGATCGATCTGAGAAGGGTCCATCTTCGACATGCGCTTCATGGCTTGCTTCTGCTGGTTCAATGTCTCAAGTAGCCTGTTCACTTCAGCGACGCTCCGTCCGGAACCCCTGGCTATACGGCGCCTCCGAGAAGCGCTTTTTTTAATCAAGTCAGGCTTTTTGCGCTCCGTTTTCGTCATGGAATTGATGAGTGTCTCGATATGCGTGAGCTTCTTATCATCGACATCCATGTTCTTCATCATCTTGTTGACGCCGGGAATCATCTTCATCAATCCGCCGAGCGACCCCATGCGTTTGATCATCTTGAGCTGCTTGAGGTAGTCGTTGAAATTGAAAGTCCCCTCCTGCATTTTCTCCATCATGCCCATCATGTCATCTTCATCGACATTTTCACTGACCCTGTCGATCAATGTCTTGACATCACCCATGCCGAGTATTCTCCCCGCCATGCGTTCGGGGTGGAACACATCAAAATCATCGATGAGTTCACCCAGGCCCATGAAGGCGATCGGCACGCCGGTCACTTGTTTGAGTGACAAGGCTGCACCGCCGCGTGTGTCACTGTCGAGCTTAGTGATGATACTGCCGGTTATATTCAATGACTGATGGAAGTGCTCAGCGACGCTGACTGCATCCTGTCCCGTCATCGCATCTAGCACGAGCAGGCTTTCGTCCGGGTCAATGAGCGCCTCTACTTTTTTCAGCTCTTCCATCATCGTTTCATCGATATGAAGGCGGCCGGCTGTGTCGAAGATCAACACGTCGCATCCCTTGTCCTCGGCAACTTTGAACGCACCTTTTACAATAGATTCAAATGCTGCGTCAGTGCCTTCATCATATACAGGGATGTCGAGTTTCTCACCGAGGCTTTGGAGCTGCTCCACTGCTGCGGGTCGATAGATATCCAGCGCTACGAGCATCGGTTGCGCCTGTTGGTTTTTCATCAGATGTTTCGCCAGCTTGGCGGCCGTTGTCGTCTTGCCGCTCCCCTGAAGACCTGCTAGCATGATGGTGTTTCGTCGCTTCTTTTCCAGTGAGAATACGCTCGTCTCACCGCCAAGAAGTTCTGTGAGTGCATCATGCACCACCTTGACAACTTGCTGGGAGGGGTTCAAGCCCTTGAGAATCTTTTCATCCTTCGCCTGTTCCTTGACATCCTTGGTGAACTGCTTGACCACCTTGAAATTGACATCCGCCTCCAGAAGGCTCAAGCGGATCTCACGCATCATTGTATCTATATCCTGCTCAGTCAGACGGCCTTTGCCACGGACGCGTCTGAGTGCCATTTGTATGCGGTCGGAAAGCTGATCAAAAGCCATGTTATTCCACCTCTTCTAACTTGCGTACGAGCGCGATGATTTCTTCATCATCCTTGCGTTTCAGCGCATCGAGAATGTCCCGGCGCTTCTGGGCTTTTTCATGAAGCTTGAGTTTAGATTCATAATCATAGAGCTTGTCCACGGTGTTGCGGATGTGCTCATGCACAGCGGTACGGCTCGTTCCCACATAATCCGCGATCTCTGATAAGGAATAATTCTCTTCATAATAATAACGCATCATTGAAGCCTGCTTTTCTGTCAGTAAAGGGCGGTAATATTCAAGCAGCGCATTGATCTCTAAATGCCTCTCGAGACTATTCATCCGCCATCACATCCGCAAACAAGCCATATATGTATTCCTCTATATCGAAATGTTCGAGGTCTTCCAGTCGTTCTCCTAGACCGACCATCTTCACCGGTATACCTATCTTTTCCCTGATAGCGAGAGCGATGCCGCCCTTGGCGGTACCGTCTAACTTGGTGAGAATGACGCCGCTCAGGTCAGTGACCTCGTTAAATACCTTCGCTTGCTGGATAGCATTCTGTCCGGTCGTCGCATCTACAACAAGCAACGTTTCCTGTGGCGCACCTTCAATCTCCCTGCCGATTACACGGTGGATCTTTTCGAGCTCTCGCATTAGATTCTTCTTATTATGAAGACGGCCTGCAGTATCTCCCAGAATCACATCAACATCGTTCTTAGAAGCGCGAGCGATCGCATCATACATCACACTCGAAGGGTCGCTTCCCTGAGGCTTTTCATAAAAATCGCAGCCGACACGCTCGCTCCATACACGCAACTGCTCAATCGCACCCGCGCGATATGTATCGCCGGCGACCATCATAACCTTCTTGCCCTGTGCTTTCAACATGTGTGCCGCTTTTGCAATCGTCGTTGTCTTACCGACACCATTCACACCGACAAACAAAAAAACGGACAAGTCATCCGAGAAGGCAAGGTTTGTATCGAGCACATCATCCTTCACATAACGCTTGAACATTTCCTCGACAATGAGGTCCTTAAGTTCGGATGCATCACGCACAGTCTTCGCGTCCACATGCTCCCTGAGATGATTGACGAGCTCAAGCGTGGTGTCGACACCCATATCAGCCATGAGAAAGAGTTCCTCTATGTCCTCGAATAACTCTTCATCTATATCACGTTTTTCAGCAAGCAAAGCATCCAGACGATTGAAGACATTCTCGCGTGTCTTCTCCATTCCGAGCTTGTATTTCTGAGCACGCTGCTTTTTCTTCTTAGAGCGGAACAGATCGCGAATTCCCATTCCAATCCCTCCAACGGCATTGAATCGCCGTTATTATAACATACCCGGGCATATTAAAAAATCCCCATAGAAAGGGAAAATCCGCCTTGCGGCGGATTTAAGGAAGGGGATGTGTGAATAGAAACTATTCACCATGCTATGTAAGGGATAAGCACAACCTTTCGGTTGCAATTGAATAATGCCACGACCTTGACGTAGTGTCAAGTCAGATAAAACTTAAATTGAATAACTTCGAGCAGTGCCCTCGAAGCCTCCACCAAGGGGAAAATATTTTCATGTTGACTTAATCGGAAGAAATGGTATAATGCGGGAAAATAAAATCGTAGATGAGACCTCCCTGCGACATAAATCTTAAAGCGAGCCGGCGGATGGTGCGAGGCCGGTGGATTTACGCATCGGGGAACACTCGGAGAGGAAGAAGAAATCCCTAGGAGAGTAGACCTTCCCGGCTCAGCCGTTATGTAATCGAGACCCTTTTGCAAGGTGGTACCGCGGCATGTCCGCCCTTGTATGACAAGGGTTTTTTTATTAGGAGGCGAAAGATGTATTCCAGTAAACTCAGCGTGAAGGAGACAGAGCGTGCCATCAAATGGATCAAGGATTCATTCGAAACACTGTTCAAAAAGACATTGAACTTAGAGCGGGTGAGCGCACCGCTTTTCGTGAAAAAAGAGAGCGGGATTAACGACATGCTTACCGGAAAGGAGCGCCCTTTATCGTTTGCATATCAAGATGACGAACTCGAAGTTGTCCAATCGCTTGCAAAATGGAAACGGGACGCACTGGCTCGTTATGGATTCAAAAAGGGCGAGGGCTCTACACCGACATGGATGCAATCCGTCCGGACGAGACGCTTTCCTACCTGCACTCGCTATACGTCGATCAATGGGTTTGGGAATACATTTTACCGGAAAGTCAAAGACGCGACACCGAGTTTCTACAAAGCATCGTACATTCGATCTATGAAGTGTTGAAATCACTGGACAGGAAAGTGGCCTCGCAGTATAACGCCCTGTACACCAAGCTTCCTGAGGTACTGCATTGGGTGCACGCTGAAACATTGAAGGAAGCCTATCCATCATTCACCCCCAAGGAAAGAGAAGAGATCATCGCTAAAAAATGGCGAGCCGTGTTCATCCAGGGCATCGGCAAAGAAAGCAGCCACGGGAGAATACATGAAGCACGCAGCCCAGACTATGATGATTGGCGTCTGAACGGAGATATCATAGTATGGCATGAACCTCTGGGAAAAGCACTGGAACTCACCTCGATGGGCATCCGTGTCGATGCGGAGCGCCTGCGCACCCAGCTTGAGATCGATGGCAGCATTGCTCGTCAAAAGATGCCTTTCCACCAAAAACTGCTGCAAGGAGGCTATCCAGATACAATCGGTGGCGGAATAGGACAATCACGTCTCTGCCTATTCCTTTTGGAAAAGATGCATATCGGGGAGGTACAAGCGTCCTACTGGCCTGAAGCCATGCGCAAAGCCTGTGAAAAGCATAACATTCCATTGTTATGACCACCAGCGCTATCCCCTTGTATTGAAAAGGCCTGACTCCGATAGAATATCGGAATCAGGCCTTGCAATTATCTTATCATTTCCCCTGCTCGCTTGAGCGGGGCGAATCATGAGAACACCGGTTCTCATCCACAGTCTTTATCGTTACAGGCTACAGTGCCATCGTCCAGTTCAACTTTGAGATCATCGCATTGTGCGCACTTCTCGCCTGTGGGTTTCCCCCTCAGGATGTTCTTGCATTTGGGGAAGTTGTTGCAGGCATAGAATGTCTTGCCTTTATTCTTGCCGCGGCGTGCCTTGCGAAGGACGATCTCACCCTTCTTGCATTTCGGACACGTAATCCCGGTCTCCTTGTTTTCCGGTTCGTTTTCATCGGGTTTGATATATTTGCATTTGGGAAAGCCGCTGCAAGCCTCGAATGTTCCATAGCGGCTCTCACGATAGACCATGTCCCTGCCGCATTTCGGACATTTCTCACCGGTCAGTTTGGGCTCTAGTTTCTCCATTTCCTTATTCGCCTTTTCGACAAGCGGCATGAACTCATTATAGAAATCCGCTACCACTTGCTGGTGGTCGATGCCATCGTTGGCGATATCGTCGAGGATGTTCTCCATTTCAGCTGTATAGCCGACACTGACGATGTCATCGAAATACTGCCTGAGTTTTTCGATAGTCAAACGTCCCTGATTGGTAGGAAAGAAGCGTTTTTTCTCCACACGCACGTATCGGCGCTTCTTAAGCGTAGAGACAATCAAGGAATAAGTGCTCGGACGGCCTATGCCTTTTTCCTCCATCTCCTTGATCAGCGACGCTTCATTGAATCTCGGCGGTGGCGATGTGAAGTGCTGTGACTTGTCCACGGATTTAGGAATGATGCTGTCGCCTTCGGTCTTATCGGGAAGGACGCCTGTCTCTATATCCTGATAGGCGCCGTACACTTTCAAATAACCATCAAAGAGCATTTCCTGCGCGCTAGCACGGAATTCAGCCCCGTTATTCTCCAATGTGAACGTCGTCCGTTCAAACTGCGCTGATTTCATCAACGAAGCAAGTGCCCGGGCATAGATGAGCTTGTACAGGCGATGCTCATCCTTGTTGAGATAGGGTTTCATCGCTTCCGGAGTGCGGTTGATATCTGTCGGCCGGATTGCCTCATGAGCGTCCTGGGCCGCTTTTTGTTTTTTGCTTTTCCGTCGATAGCCGATATAGCTTGAACCATAGTGCTCTTTAATGTATCCTTGCGTGCGTTTCACGAACGTATCCGACAAACGTGTCGAATCCGTTCGCATGTACGTAATCAGACCGACTGTTTCATCTTTCAGATCGACGCCCTCGTAAAGGCTCTGAGCGAGCATCATCGTCCGTTGACCCCCGAGATTCAACCGATTCGAGGCCTCTTGTTGGAGTGAGGATGTAGTAAAGGCGTTGAAAGGGGACTGACGACGCTTTTTCTTTTTTACGCCAGCGATTCGATACGTGTCATCGAGACGGTCGAGCACACTCTGAGCCGACGTCTCATCCGGTAGCTTGGCCTTTTTGCCGTCAAGCTTCGCAAGCTGTGCTTCGAACGCATCGAATGTCGCCGTGATCTTCCAGTATTCCTCCGGCTCGAACGCTTCTATCTCTTGCTCTCTCTCGACAACCATCCTGAGCGCTGCGCTTTGCACACGACCGGCCGATTTGGACTTGATCTTGTTCTGAAGCAGCTTGCTCAGCTTGAAACCGATGATTCTATCGAGGATACGGCGCGTCTCCTGTGAAGCGACAAGATTGTGGTCAATCTTGCGCGGTTCTTCAAAAGCGCTCTTCACTGCATCGCGTGTCACTTCATGAAAAATGACCCTGTGCGTGGGAATGTCCTGGGATTCAAGCTCAAGGACTTTTTGAAGATGCCAGCTGATCGCTTCACCCTCGCGGTCGGGGTCGGTCGCTAAAAAAACCGCTTCCGACTTTTCAGCGGCTTGCTTTAGCTTATCCACAATGTCCTGCTTGTCGTCGATCACCACATAACGCGGCTTGAAACCATTCTCAATATCAAGCCCGAGACCACCAGGGCCAGAAATCGCGAGGTCGCGGATATGACCTTTCGAAGATTCCACCGTGTAGTCCGAGCCCAGATATTGCTCGATGGTTTTCGATTTGCTGGGTGATTCGACAATAACGAGTTTACTCATGGCTTTCACTCCTGCTTTGCGTATTATACACAGCGTCATGAGGGGTGTCAAGCATAAGCCTTCTACATGGCATCTGTTGCGAATGTCAGCCGGTCCCGGCCCTGCATGTCCTTCTTTTGTATGATACTGACGTCGCGCAATGTGTCTTCAAGCAACCGTCTGATGGATGACGCTTGTTCATAGCTATGCTCGAAGGCGACGAGATAAGGAGTGCGCAAGTGCTTGGGAAGCTGCCTGATGATCTTTCGAAAATACAAAAGCCCGTCCTCCCCGCCTCTCAAGGCAAGGGAAGGTTCATGCGCATCGACATCGGGGGGCAGTGTTTCACTCTCGGGGATATATGGCGGATTGGAGACGATGATGTGGAAACGTTCATTCTGCACAGGCTCGAAAAGGTCACCTTGCAAAAAACGCACATCGCTGGAGAAACGTTCGCAGTTCTTCCTGGCGACGGCGAGCGCTTCTGAAGAGATATCCGTTGCACTCACATGCACATTTCTCTCAAGTGCAAGGGTGATGGCGAGACTTCCGGACCCTGTTCCGATGTCTAGAAGAAAAACGCGCTCCATTCCTGCAAACCACGCATCAAAATAGTCGATCACGTGCTCCGCGAGCTCTTCAGTCTCATACCTGGGGATGAGCACATGCGGATTCACAAAGAATGAACGGCCGAAAAAATCCTCGTATCCGGTGATATGCTGGATAGGTTTGTGTGCATGAACATATTCCCTGACGGCATGAAGGAACCTTTCCTTCGCGCGCATGGGCATCTCCTCGTCCAAAGCAGCAACGAGCTCCGCTGGGGACAGCGGAGCGAAATGCAATAAGAGAAGTTTGACAGCTGTAGGCTCCTTGCCTTCTTCCAGGGCCTCTTTTTCCCATTGCTTGAGGAGTCCGCCGTAGGTCGGCATATCATCACCTACCCCTCTTCAAGCTTGCGCTTGAATTCTTCTTCAATCAATGCATCGATAATCGGGTCGAGTTTTCCATCCATCACTCTCTCGAGCTGCTGGATGGTGAAATTGATGCGGTGGTCGGTCACGCGGTTCTGAGGGAAATTATATGTCCTGACTTTCTCGCTCCGCTCACCGGTGCCTATTTTACTTCGACGCTCCGCCCCTTCTTTCTCGAGGCGCTGTTGTTCATAATAATCCTTGATGCGCGCCCGCATCACTCTCATAGCAATCGCTTTGTTTTCATGCTGGCTTTTCGCATCCTGTGAAGAGACCACGATCCCCGTGGGGTCATGGGTGATCCTGACCGCTGAATCTGTCGTATTGACACTCTGTCCACCAGGACCGCTGGAACGATAGGTATCTATCCTTAAATCGTTCTTGTTGATTTCAACATCGACCTCCTCCGCTTCAGGGAGGACGACGACAGTCGCGGTCGAAGTATGGACGCGCCCCTGGGATTCGGTCTTCGGGACTCTTTGCACACGATGTGCTCCTGATTCATATTTCAGGAAGGAGTACACACGATCTCCGGAAATTGAGAACTCAATCTGGCTGAATCCGCCGGCTTCACCTTCAACAGCGTTAATCACGCTGACATCCCAGCCGTTCTGTTCTGCATATTTCAAATACATGCGATAAAGGTCGCCGGCGAAGAGATTCGCCTCCTGTCCCCCTGCCGCACCGCGGATTTCAACGATGACATTCTTCTTGTCGTTGGGGTCCTTAGGGATGAGCTCCCACTGGAGTTTCTCTTCAAGCTTCTCGAGCGCTTCCTTCGTCTCTTCAATCTCCGCAGCCGCCATCTCTCTGATCTCAGGGTCATCATCCTTCTGCATGTCCTTGAGGTCCTCGAGGGTACTCTCCTTCTCTAGATACTCATCATAAAGCTTGACAGTCTTTTCAAGATCGCTGCGTTCTTTGGAAAGCTTACGCATCTTATCGATATCCTGAGCGATGTCGGGACGGCTCAGCTCATCATTGATTTCCTTGTATCGGGCTTTGAGGCGTTCAAGTTGTTCCTTCATAGGTATCAGCTCCGGAATCATTATAGTACAGAGGGGTGGTGATTGCAAGAAAAGGCGCTCTGACAAGGGAAAAAGAAAGACACGCATCATGCGTGTCAATCAAGGTCTTCGAGGTCGCTCTCCTTCGGTTCATGTGCAGGGTCGTCCGTCGTCCTGAACTGGCTGTATTTCTTCCTGAACAGCAATGGGAACCCGCGGACATTCGTAGCGCCGGAACGGTTTTTCGCAACCATTACATCGACAATATCCTGCCGGTCCGTATCCTCTTTGTAGTAATCCTCGCGATAGAGGAACAGCACCACGTCCGCATCCTGTTCAATCGAACCTGATTCACGGAGGTCGGCCATGATAGGGCGCTTGTTGTTTCGCTGCTCGACACTTCTTGAAAGCTGCGAAAGCGCGATGACAGGAACATCCAATTCCCTGGCGAGCTCCTTGAGTATACGCGAAATCTCAGAGACTTCCTGAACGCGGTTGGTGTAGTGCATCGAGCCTGAAAGCAGCTGGAGGTAGTCGACAACGACAATATCGAGCTTATCCTCCTGGGCCAGCTTACGGCATTTCTGTCTGAGGTCCGTCACTTTGACGGTCCCTGAGTCATCGAAAAGGATATTCAGCTTGGAGAGTCTGTCGTTAGCCAAAGAGAGACGTTGCCATTCATCCGTCTTCAGCTCGCCCATCCGAAGGCGGTTGCTCGCTACATTCGCTTCGCTGGAGAGCATACGGCTCACGAGTTGTTCGACCCCCATCTCAAGGGAGAAAAAGGCTACATATGGATGATGTTTGAGCTTGGCGACATTGCGAGCTATATTCAATGCGAAGGCGCTTTTCCCCATGGAAGGGCGGGCGGCTATGACATAGAGTTCGGAAGGCTGAAGGCCGAGTGTATAGAAATTGAGCTTCTCATACCCTGTATCCAGACCGATAACCTCGCCGGTGAGGTTCTTGGCCTCCTCGGTCTTTTCAATCACGTTCTCGGCGACAGTCTTCAACTCGATGAAGTCCGATGTACGGCGTTGACGCGCGACATCGAAGATACGCTTTTCAGATTCATCGACGAATTTCTGCATGTCGGAAGCTTTGAACCCTTTTTCACTGATATCCCTGGCGACATTGATCATATTGCGGATGACGGCATGGTCCCTGACGATATTGATGTAGTGCTCGAGGTTCGCTAAGGAAGGGGTGGTGTCGGACAGGCCGAGAATGTAGTCGTGACCCCCGGCGTCCAAAAGCTTCTGTTCCCTTTGTAGGCGTTCGATCAGAGTAGTATAGTCAATCTCGACGCCTTCCTCGAACAAATTCAGCATCGCTTCATACGTCACCTTGTGCCGTCGTAGAAAGAAATCCTCAACACTTAAAGCATCGGAAATACTCTTGACGGACGAAGGGTCGAGGAAGACAGCCCCCAGAACATTCTGTTCTGCATCTACACTGTGCGGTAAGGTCTTTTCACTCATATTATTGCTCTAACACAAGGACTTCAAAGGTCGCCTCTACATCCTTGTGCAACTTGACTCTGACTTGATAGCTCCCGAGCGCATTGATAGTCTCGTCGAGCTCGATTTTACGCTTGTCGATAGTGATATCGTGCTGTTCCTCCAAGGCTTCGGCAATCTGCTTGGGGGTTATCTTGCCGAACATCTTGCCGTCATCGCCTATCTTCGCATAGACTTTCACCGAGCGATGGTCAAGACGTTTCTTGAGCGTCTTCATCTCCTCATAATGCTTTTCAGCCTCTTCTTTGGCCTTCTGTCTCTCCTTCTCAAGGCTCTGGATGTTCTCCGGCGTCGCTTCGATCGCCTGGCCGCTGGAGAGAAGATAATTGCCGAACCCCGGTTTCACATCGACAACTTCACCTTTCTTTCCGTGGTTTTTGATGTCTTTCTGTAGAATAACTTTCATAGGCTTTTCCTCCTGTTTCGATTCTTGTAGATATTTGACTAGTTCAGTTTTCACTGTTTCTTTATCTTGCTTTTCAATCTGTGCACCCGCGTTGGTCAGGTGGCCGCCCCCGTCGAACGCCTCCATGACACGCTGGACACTGAAGCCCTCGAGACTTCGGGCACTGATCGCTACGGTATCTGATTCTATCTGGCCGATAGCGAACGCCGCATCGATGTGGTCTATTTCGAGTAGATCGTTGGCCAGTTTCGCCAGCAGCGCTCGGTCGGCATCCATATCATCAGGCACAATAGCGATAGCATACCGCTTATCGATGATCTCCGCCTGATGCAGAATCTCAGACTTGATACGAATCTCCTGCAGAGATTCCCGGAGCATGGCCCGGACACGCTGGGTGTCTGCACCATATTTCTTGAGTACGGCCGCGGCCTCGAATGTCCGCGACCCGGTCCTATACATGAAATTATTCGTATCCACCACCATGCCTAGAAGCATGACAGTCGCTTCGAAGCGGTTGAATTCAATCGCTTCAGGATAGACATTGGCCATTTCGACGACGAGCTCGGTCGAACTGGACGCGTAAGGTTCTATATAGCTGAGTATCGGGTCGGCGAGAATATCCTTGTGCCGACGATGATGGTCGATGATAATATGGCCTTTCGCCTTGCCGATCAGTTTTTCCTCCAGCAGTTGATTTTCCGAATGGTGGTCGACGAGCGTCAGTATGCTGTGTCTATCTATCAGCTGCAACGCTTTCTCGGGTGTGATGAAGTACTCCCCTAATGCAAAATGCTCGTATTTCATGCGGGTGAAGATCTTTTCAACCGTATCATCGGTCATATCCTGATCAAGAACAACATACGCTTCTTTCTCCGATGCCAAAGCCATTTTCAAGACACCGACGGCCGCCGATAAAGCATCGGCGTCCGGATAGATATGAGGCATGATGAACACCTTGCTGGCATCATCGAATATAAGATCGATCTTCTTCGCGTTGATGCGGCTGGAGATACGTGTGCGCTTTTCCTGGGTATTGGTGTTGCCACCGAAGTATTTGAAGTCTTCCCCCTGTATATTGATCACAATCTGATCGCCGCCTCGCGAAAGCGCCAGATCCAAAGCCTCTTCGGCAATGGACGCGAGATTCCTCAAGGGGATGTCCGCACAGGCTATGCCGCCTGAAAGCGTCACGAAAAGGTCGTTCTCCCTGGCAATTGTCGCTATATCCTCGATGATGTCGAATTCCCCTTCGATCAGTTCATCAAGATGCGACCTCTGCATATAGACGAACAGCTTCGATGATGTATAGGGAACCAGATGGAATCCCTTCCGCTCCGCCCATTCATCCAAAGTGCCGAGGAGCTGTCCCTGGATCTCGCTTTGTTCCTGGACATCTAGGACGTCGATAGCATCATCGAGATTATCGAGATGTAAAACGCCGATGACGCTCGTAGAACGTTCGTATTTCTCCTTCAGACGCTCCCGTTCGTTTTCCTCAAAGAGAAAGAGCACCCGTTCTTCTGCTTGATAGTGCACTTCATAATAATCATTGTAGATTTTGAATATGCCCTTCTGCTCAAGAGCATCCGAAGCGACAGCATCATGGATTCCCTTGTGTAAAGTCTTTAGAGACCGCTTCTCTAAAGGGTTCCTAAAGATGGACTTGGCGGCGTCATTGGCAAAATGAACCATGAAATCCTCATCAAAGAGAAGGATGCCAACCGGCATATCATGAATCAGCCGCTCTTCTACTTTGGCCTTCCGCTTGAGAAGCGTGTCCTTCGTACTCACATCAGCTTCCAGCCGAGCAATACGCTGGTGGCGCTTATGCATGAAAAAAAGCACATAAAGCGCCATCAACACGACGACCACTACACTGATCATTATCACAAACACTGCATTCTGATCGGCAAACGCAAACCCAAGGCCAATAAGCGCCACAAAAAGCAGTACGCTCAAGACGCTCAACGGTCCTTTCTCCATACCTTCACCTCATCATGATGCTTACATCAAGTATCCATATTATATCACAAAGCGTCCATACTGTAAGCAAGGTTCCTCTAAATCACGGCAAGCCGCCGCTTGACTTTCTTTTCCATCAAACCTATAATACCACCATCAAACGCAGTTCGAAACCATCCTGCGATAACAAAACTAGGAGGCCACCAATGTACGATACTGTCCACGCATTGCACGATATCATTCCCTTTTCAAATGAACTACTATGGCTGCTTTTCGCGCTAGTCAATTTCGGGTTCGTCCTCTTGATATATAAACTCTTCGGCAAAACCGGGATGTTCGCCTGGATTGCATTCGCCAGTGTCCTTCTCAATATCCAGGTGACTAAGACGATTGAACTGTTCGGCATCACCGCAACTCTGGGAAATGTCATGTTCGGTTCCATTTTCCTAGTCACAGACGCGCTCAATGAAAAGTACGGACTCGTCAATGCCAAACGCGCGGTCTATATCGGCTTCTTCTCCATAATATCCATGGCCGTCATCATGCAGGCAGCCATATGGTTCGCCCCCGCTCCAAAGGATTTCGCCCATGAATCACTCGTCACAATCTTCGAAGTCGTCCCCCGGCTCGTCCTCGGAAGCATTCTCGCATACATCATCAGCCAGCTGATCGACGTCCATCTTTTTCAGCGCATCAAGAAACGTTTCGCCTCCAACAGGACGCTCTATGTAAGGAATCTCGGGTCGACCCTTTTCTCGCAACTGATAGATACGGCTATCTTCGTTCCAATTGCTTTTTTAGGCATCCATGCTACACCGGAACTCATCAGCATCTGGCTGACTACATACATCATCAAGGTCCTCGTCGCGTTCCTGGACACCCCGTTCGTCTATCTGATCAAACAGGTAAGACCCATTTCCTGGAACGATGAATGAAAAATTTTCAAAATTACTGTTGACTTTGTGTAAAAGGCTCTGTTAGGATTAAGACAACATAAAAAAATTAGAGGCTGCGATGCAGATGAGTACCGGATAAAGCCGGCAGGCTATGCTATCCGGGAAAGGCAACCATCGCCGAACGTGCCATGTCGGCAGACATGACGCGTGGGACTGCGGGAAACACCCGCAGGACTCCTACTCCGGTAGAGGCGCTAGATAGGTTTTTTGCAGGTTTTACCGTTTAGTGTCCTCCGTGGCACTTTTTTTATGTAAAAAATTACACGGAAAGGACATGATTATGTATCGATTATTCACTGTTTTTTTGCTGGGACTGACTGTAGTCCTGGCTGGATGCACCACAAACGAGGACGACCTGGTCGTCGGCCTTGAATGCAACTATGCACCCTTCAACTGGACGGACAATTCAGAAGGCGTGGAGATTGAACAGGCAAACGGCTACTGTGCAGGTTATGATGTGACAGTGGCACAGGAGATTTCAGATGGTTTAGATAAAGACCTCCGGGTCAGGAAAATCGACTGGGACGGACTGATTCCCGCTCTGAACAGCGGCGAGATCGATGTCATCATCGCCGGGATGAGCCCTACCGAAGAAAGAAAAGAAAGTGTTTCATTCACCGATGAGTACTTCAGGAGCGAACAAGTCATGGTTGTCAGAAGCGACAGCGACTACACGGGCGCTGAAAGCCTCGAAGATTTCGAAGAGGCCAGGGTCATCGCCCAGCAGGGGACGCTGCAGGATGACCTCATTCCGCAGATCGACAATGTCGACCATGCTTCCCCGCTCAATGACTACCCGTCCCTCGTCGAACAGGTGAGAAGCGGTATAAGTGATGCTTTTGTCGCAGAACTTCCGGTTGCCCTGAGCGTCACTGACTCCGATGAAAGTCTGGAAATGGTCAGGTTTGAAGAAGGGTCGGGGTTTGACGTAGAGGATGAACAGATAACCGTCAGTGTAGCGCTGCGTAAAGATGATACATCCCTGCGCGATGAGATCAATGACATCCTCGCTTCCATCGATGAAGAGACGCGCCAGGAATGGATGGAAGAAGCGTTATCGAATCAACCCTGAGCACGACCATAAGACCCGGCTTCTTCGCAGGCACCCTTGACCTTTTCGTCGAATACCTCCCTTTCTATCTTCAAGGCCTGCTCTATACACTTCTTCTTGCAGTAGTCGGTACAACCGTAGGTCTCTTGATTGCTTTTGTCTTTGTCGTCTTGAAGATACAAACCGTCAAAAGGGTCACCCCTTTCATCCCAAAAAACCTGAAGCACCTGGGGAAGGCCTTTGTCAACACATATGTCACAATATTCCGCGGAACGCCGATGATGGTGCAGGCTATGATATTTTATTACGGTCTCGCCTCGCTCGGCGTCCGCCTCCCTATCCTAGCGGCCGGATTGATTGTCGTCACGCTGAACACTGCCGCTTATCTGACTGAAATCCTCCGCTCCGGCTTGGAAAGCATAGATCCGGGTCAGAGGGAAGCCGCTGAGAGCCTAGGGATGACGACAAGGCAGACCTATCAGAAAATTCTTCTGGTGCAGGCCTTCAAAAACATGATCCCCGCCATCGGGAACGAACTGATCGTCAACATAAAGGATACTGCGGTCTTGAGCGTCATCGGTGTAGGAGAGCTCTTCTATATGGGAAGAAGCGTGGCCGGTGCACATTACAGATACACGGAATCCTTCATGATAGTCGCGATTATCTATCTCATCGTGGTGATGATCGCCGTCTATCTCCTCAAGCAGCTGAGCCGCTGGATGGGAAAAACACCGAAAGATTTGAATACTAGTGAAAGCGGGCAGGCAGCATGATCACTCTTGAAAATATCTTTAAATACTTCGATGAAACCCCTGTATTAAAAAACATCAACCTTTCTTTTCAAAAAGGGACCATCAATGTCATCATCGGCCCCTCAGGGTCCGGGAAGAGCACGCTTCTCAGGACCGTTAATTTCCTCGAACCGCCTACCGAGGGCAATGTATGGATCGAGGGAGAACGCATGGATGAAAAGCCGAAAACCCTTCAAAACCTGCGCCAGAACGCTCCTATGGTTTTTCAATCCTTCAACCTCTTCAATCATCTGAACGTGCACGACAATTGCACCCTCGCTCAGCGTGCCGTACTAAGAAAGAGTAAAAAAGAGGCCGGCCATAAAGCAATGCGCACTCTCGAGAAAGTCGGCATGGCGTCTTATTGGAACCGCAAACCGAAGCAGCTCTCCGGTGGACAGAAGCAACGCGTATCAATAGCACGCGCACTGTCGATGGAACCAAGAATACTGCTTTTCGATGAGCCGACCAGCGCGCTGGATCCCGAAATGGTAGGGGGTGTGCTCTCAACCATAAGAAACGTCGCCGAGGAACAGCCCGATCTGACCATCCTCCTCGTCACGCATGAGATGGCCTTTGCGAGACAGATCGCGGACAGGGTCCTCTTCATGGACCTTGGAGAAGTTATTGAAGATAGAAAAGGGGCGGACATCTTCAAAACCCCCTTAAAGCCCCGTACAGCACAGTTCCTATCCTCCTTCCAATAAAAAAGACGCACTTTTTCTGCGAAAAGTGCGTCTTTACTTATCGATGCATCATTCTTCTTTGGCAAACGGCAGTAGCGCCATATGGCGAGCACGTTTGATCGCCACGCTGAGCTGTTTCTGATATCCGGCCTTGGTGCCGGTGACACGCTTGGGAAGAATCTTTCCATTGTCGGCTACGAAACGTCTCAAAAGATCGACATCTTTGTAATCAATATATTTGATGTTATTTTCTGTGAAATAACATTTTTTCTTGCGGCGGCGACGAAAGTTCCTTTTAGCCATGCATAAATCCTCCTTTTAAAATGGTAGATCATCATCAGCGATATCGATATGGTCGAGATCGCTGTCTTCTTCTTGTTTCTGCGACTGTTCCTGGTTATTTCTCGGTTCACTACTAGGCATGTCTCTCGGGGGTTGTGTCCCTTTGGGCTCAAGAAACTGGACCGAGTCCGCTACCACTTCAGTCACATAGCGGCGGTTCCCGTCCTGATCATCATATGTCCGGCTTTGGATACGCCCATCGACACCGACCATGTTCCCCTTGGAAACATATTTCTCGACATTTTCAGCCTGACGGCGCCAAACGACACAACGGATGAAATCCGCGTCCGTCTCGCCTTGTTGATTTCTGAACGGGCGGTTCACAGCCAGTTGAAATGTCACAAGGGGGACGTCATTGGACGTGCGGCGCATCTCCGGATCTATTGTCAGTCGTCCGACCAATACTACACGATTAACCATGATAACACCTCGGTTTCATCGTTCATCCCGGATGACAAGGAAACGGATGATGTCTTCCTTCATACGGATGACACGCTCGAATTCAGCACGGCCTGCGGGAGTGGCTTTGACATGCATGACGACATAATACCCTTTCTGGTAATTGTCGATTTCATAAGCCAGCTCTCTCATGCCCCATTCATCCACTTCTATGACCTCGGAGTCATTCTTGGGGAAGATCTGGCTGAGCTCTTCAATCAATGCTTCCCGTTTCTCCTCTTCAAGGTCCGGACGAATGATATACATAATCTCGTACTTGCGCATGGTTCTACCTCCTTTTGGACTGATGGCCGCCAAATGGCAGCAAGGATGCGTCAAATTCACGCTAAGACATTATAGCATGACCAAGTCCTAATGTAAATGTCAAATCTCCCTTTTCAAAAGATCAATGAGTGCATCATGCATCTCCTTCGTGATACGGTGCCCCGTATCGAACGTCCGGAAAATCACATCATGAGAAGCGAGAACATCCTCCGCATCGACAGGCGGAATCACTTGGTCGCGTTCGCCACAGAGTGCTATGGCCTTGCGGAAAGAAAGAGCTTCGGAATGTCTGCTCGGGTCCATAGTGGCGATACGGCGTCTAGCGGCTTCAATGCGTTCGGAATGCTCCGCATAATCCTCGTCGGTGAAGCCCTGGAAAGCGCTCCTTGTGAAATCCGGCCCGCTTATCAGCGCCGCGAGGACATCCACATCACTCAGCATAGCCGTCCGGTAAGCGACATATCCTCCCATGGAGACACCGAGAACATCGAACCTGTCGAAATCATAATGATGCTCGAAAAGATATACGATATCCTTCGCTGTGGCATCGACTATATCGAACAACTGCAGCTCACTTTCAATCTTGTTTCTTTCTTTGAACGGTGATTCAGCGCGTTCGCCGTGTTTTTTAGCATCCAAAGCCACCACCTGATATCCCAGCCGGTTCAAGAATGGAGCGAGAAGGCGGGATACCTTGTCCTTATTGCCAAAAATGCCATGCTGGATGAAAATGAGTTTTTTCGGAGCGTCAATCCGTGACTCCAGCAGAGGCACATCGGATTTCCATGTTCTCACAGTATCAACTTTCAAATGGCCCCACCGCCTTTACCGCCAGAGCAAGCGCAAACGAAGCGGCCTTCTGTCTTATGCGAATACGGTCGCCTGAAAAAATGCGGTGGAAGGTCCCGGTCCCTTCCTGACTATGAAGACCGAAATATACTGTCCCCACGGGCTTTTCATCGGTCCCTCCTTCAGGGCCGGCGATACCGGAGATACTGAGGGTGATGCCTGCTCCGCTCTGTTTCGATAGCCTGTACGCCATCTCATAGACAGCGGCGTCGCTCACTGCTCCGTCCCTTTCAAGCAAGGTCGGCGACACGCCGAGCCGCCTGATTTTCATTTCATTCGAATAGAGCACAAAGGCCTCCTCGAATACATCCGAGGCTCCGGGGACATCCACAATACGTGAAGCGGCGAGCCCGCCTGTGCAGGATTCCACCAGGGCTATTGTCAGCCCCTCATCCCTGAGGCGCTTGATCAGCCGCTCTTCCACAGTCTCATCAGAACGCGCAACAATATCGTCTTTAAAGACATGATAGAAATCTTCCATCGCTTGTACCACGTGCGCTTCGTTCCCGGACGAGAAACGATAACGGACTTCCCCCAGCCCTGCATAAGGCGCGATAGCGACATGAGGATGTTGATCATAGATAGGGCCCATGCGGGACTCCAGATCGGACTCACCTTTTCCGATCAAAAGGAAATCATCCTCATAGAGGGCTGTCTCAGGCAACGGCAGGTGTTCCAACGCTTTCTCCAGCATCGGCTCCATCTCTCCCCTCGGTCCAGGAAGAGCGACAATATAGCGTTCGGGCATGGACAGCACCATTCCAGGCGCAGTCCCCTCGGAATTGGCTAATACGTGGGCGCCTTCCGGAAACAGGGCCTGCTTTTCGTTATTCTTTTCCATGAATCGCTGCGCACGGGAGAAATAACGCTCGATAGCCGCCGCTGCCCGCTCATTCTTTTTCAAGGGCAGGTCAAAATAATCAGCGATGCTCTCTTTTGTCAGGTCGTCACGGGTCGGTCCGAGACCGCCGGTGAAAAAGACGACGTCGCTTTCAGCATAATCGAGCGCTTTATGAATCTCCCGTCGGCTGTCGGAGACGGTCACGGTTCTCTCGACTATAATGCCGAGCGGTCTGAGACGCTCGGCAATGTACGCGGGGTGGGTGTTGATCACACGACCTGAGAGAAGCTCGTCCCCCACAGCAATGATTGTGGCATTCATCATGATCACCCTTGTTTTCATTTATGGTGCGGATAGATAGACAATATAGATATAGAGCGCGGATGTGAGAGTAATTCCGATAATTGTCGCCAATACGACAATACGGTGTCCGCGAACACCGAGGTATTCCTTGCGGTTCTCTACCTTCCTCGCTTTTGCATAGAGTGAATGAGCGAAATAAAGCAGAAATATGAACGTAAAGATCAGAAGAATGGCGATCGGGATATAGGTGATGACGATGAGCACGATCAAAGACAGGATGTTCGGCTCGCGTTCAGCCGCGAACGGGTGCAAGGCGCTGCCCGCGAACGGATCAAGCCCCGTCATCCCGTGGATCAACGCTACGACAAGAACAATGAACCCGACGAGCTTGTAATGCTCGAAAAGGCCTCCTCTTTTCCAGGAAAGCATCTTCCGCGGAATGACATACCGGTATCGGAAATAGAAATAGAAGACATCCGCAAAGAATGTGATGAAAAACAGGATGAACGCAAATGACAGATAATCCATGACCAGTGAGACTTCCATAATAGATTCCTTTCTTTACACATTGAATTTAAACAAAACGAGATCGCCGTCCCTGACGGCGTAGTCCTTCCCTTCAATACGCATCTTGCCCGCTTCCTTAACCCGGGCGATCGAGTCGTAGGCATCGAGCGTCTCAAAAGGAATGACCTCGGCTTTTATAAAGCCTCTTTGAAAATCAGTGTGGACCAGACCGGCGCATTCATAGGCGGTCATGCCACTTTGAAAGGTCCATGCGCGGACCTCCTTTTCATTTGTAGTGAAAAACGTCTCGAGTCCGAGCAGACTGTAACTCTTCTTGATCAGACTTTCAAGACCGGAGGCCTCAAGACCGAAAGCTTCAAGATATTCACTACGTTCGGCCTCGGAAAGTTCAAGCATCTCTTCTTCAAGTTTCGCATTGACAGCAATCAGGGAATCCTGGGTATCTTCCACATATGACCGCAATGCAGAATATTCCTGATGGGAGGAGAGGTCCTCCAGCGCCTCCTGGGAGACATTCGCGACATAAAGGACCGGCTTCAATGTCAGAAGGCCGTACGGTTTCAGACGCTCAAGATCCTGTGCGCTGATATCGAGCTCTCTCAGGGGCGACCCAGCTTCCAGCGACGCCTTCATGCGGCTTAAAAGTTCATATTCCCTGGAAGTTTCCTTGTCGACCTCCATACGAGCTTTTTTCTCTATCTTCGGTATGCGTTTGTTCAATAATTCAAGATCGGCGATCATCAATTCCGTATTCAATGCCTCGACATCCGCCTGCGGATCCCTATCCTCATGCACGTGCACCACATCCGCATCGTCAAAACAACGCACCACATGAATGATGGCATCCACCTCTCGTATGTGCGAGAGGAAACGATTCCCGAGGCCTTCGCCTTCACTGGCCCCTTTCACAAGTCCGGCGATATCTATGAATTCAAACGACGTGGGAACGGCCCGTGCGGGACGGGCTATCTCATAGATACGCCACAAGCGATGGTCGGGGACATCTACTACGCCTACGTTGGGATCGATCGTGGCGAAGGGGTAATTCGCCGCATGCGCCTCGGCTTTTGTCAGTGCATTGAACAAGGTCGATTTGCCGACATTGGGCAACCCAACGATTCCAGCCTGCAGTGACACCCGCATCAACTCCTTTATTCCTGCCTATTTTAATATATTTCACTCAAGAACACAAACAGAGCATTCAATCGACACGGGCGCTCAACACGTATTCAAAGGGGGAGGAGCCGACAGATTCGGACAAGAACGTCACCTCACGACCGAAATGACGCATGGCAAGTGTGAAATGGGCTATCGCTATCCCTATATCCAGCGCTTGCATGTCATAAGAGAAACGCAGCTTGTCATCTCGATTCACATAGAACCGTACATGGTTTCCTGTAATCAGAATGCGCCATGGTTGCTTATTATGGGCGGAAGGTGCTGCGCGTACCCATTCGAGCGCTTCGGAAAAGGCATGCGAATGCGGAAGCGAACGATTGAAATCTTCCAGGAAGAACAGTTCGGAAAACGGCTTGCGCTTCCGTGCCTTAGCGGCACGCCGGATGATTCTCTCCCTCAGGGAGGCCTTCCCGGCCGGCGTACCGATGGGTGAGACAGCGGGAATGAATGTCCCCTCGTCCTTGAAGGCCTTGAAAGCCTCTCGCTTGAATGAACCGCCGAGCCATACAGTGCCGAACCCCTTCCGCGTCGCTTCAAGAATAATATGTTCGAAGACAAACCCAAAATCGACAAGCGCCTCGAAAGTATCTTCACAGGTCCCGCCGATGAAAGCTGGAGCATTCTTGATGAATCCGTAGGTCCCGACTTTCGCGTGAGGCCCGAAGAGGCCGTGGTTTTCTAGAAAAAAGAACGAGAAATCATGCGAAAAGGGGCCTCTATAACGCTCATGAGCACGGAGCATATTCTTTATTGCCTTCTCTTCTTCTTCATCAAGGGGCCTTTTCTCATAGGTCCTGACCGACACTCTCTGTTCTACAGCCTCTTGCATCATTCCGCTTCCTCATCATCAGGGTGGGGAATCAATGATACGTAATCGGTCTCGACCCTTTCACCATTGCGGTACAATACAACGCTCATCTCATCGCCGATGCGCGAATTGAGTATGGATTCCCGCATATCGTTGAAATTATAGACGTCCACATACTCATCCCATTCTTTCAGCTTGTAGCCGACAATCACATCACCCGGTTCTACACCGGCCGCTTCAGCCGCTGAATCATCACTGACGTCCTCGACACAGACACCGTATTCCTGTCCGCAATCCGCGACAGCGGGATAGGAGACGACACCGAAGAAGGGTCGCACCATGCGGCCTTCCGCAGCAAGCTCCTCCACCACGCGTTCCACGGTATTCGAGGGAATGGCAAAACCTATATCGCCTGCTTCCGCGCTAGCGATCTTCATATTGTTGATGCCGATGAGCTCGCCTTCAAGATTGAAGAGTGCTCCGCCGCTATTCCCAGGACTGAGAGCGGCATCATGCTGGATGAAGGGAACTTCATATTCGCTGTCGGGCACATATCTGGCCAGACCGGAAATCACGCCCGATGTCAGCGTCCCGAAATAGTCGAATCCCAGAGGATTGCCGACAGCAAAGGCGAATTGACCCACATCGACTTCATAAGAATCGGCGAACGACACAGTAGGGAAACTCTCTTCGGATTCGAAGGCAAGGACTGCGAGATCCGTCGTTCGATCCTTCCCAAGCAGTTCGACGTCCTCCGCGCCGATCTCCCTCAGCATACCGTATTTTTCATATACAATCTCGAGTTCCAAAGCATCTTCAACTACGTGATGATTGGTCACCGCTTTATACCGTCCGTCCTCTTCGGCGTAAATGACAGCCGAGGCGCTTCCACCAAGACCTATATCACTACCGACGGCAAACACGCCGACAACAGCGTCGCCATATGTCGCGACAAGGTCCAGAATCCTGCCTTCAAGCGGTTCAACATCCGTATCAATACCGACAAGCTTTTCTTCGAGCCGCTCATCGATATAGGCTTCGAGCTCCTCTTCGGTATAGACCGATTCATTCTCATTCCCGGGGTCCGTTTCGTTTTCAGGGGGTTCGACCCATTCACACCCTGAAAATAAGAATATTGTTGCTCCAAGTAGAAAAGTCAGGACAAGCTTCATACAATCACCCTTTCAACGCGAACAGTCTCGCCGCATTTTCCGTGGTTTTCTCCTCGATCAAACCCAGGGAATCACCCCGGGCTTCGGCCACACCTTCAGCGACGAGCGGTAGATAGGACGGTTCATTCCGCTTGCCGCGGTAGGGGTGAGGGGCTAGGAAAGGCGCATCCGTCTCTATGAGCAGACGGTCGATGGGCAACATGGCCGCAACCTCTTTGGGAGTTTTCGCGTTTTTAAACGTCACGGGGCCCCCGAGGGAGATATGAAGACCAAGCGAAAGGAACCGCTCGGCCATTTCAGGTGAGCCGCTGTAACAATGCATGACACCTCTGAGAGGTGCATGTTTCTCGAGGGTTTCAAAGGTTTTTTCAGCGGCGTCCCGCATATGAATGATCAAGGGAAGGTCATAGGTCTTCGCCAGACGGACCTGGCGCTCGAAGACGTCGATCTGTTCCTCCATGTGGGTCTTGTCGTGATAGAAATCCAGACCGCATTCGCCGATCGCAACTGCTTCGGGAAGAAACGCCTCCAGATAAGTGAACGCCGTCTCATCGACCTCATGAGCGATGGTGGGATGAATGCCCGCGCTCGCATGGACGCCTTCTCTTGAAGCGATGGACGCGGCCCTTTCATTCATCTCGGGACTGAATCCGACAACAATCATCCGCATCACCCGTTCGGAACGGGCGCGCTCGATGGTGTCGTCCAGTGTCTCTGTGAACGTATCGTGGTTCAGATGAACATGTGTATCTGTGAACATGGAATCACTCCTGTATTCATTATACTATGTAGCTTGACTTTTTCAGAGGGATATGCGGAAATCCTCTGCAAAAATTCAAGGCGTCTATCCTATCAATATAACACTTTTCAAAAAAAAAGAGGCTTCAGCATAAGCCTCTTTTTATTGAATTACTCGTACACTTCAGCCACAATGCCGGCACCGACGGTCTTTCCACCCTCGCGGATTGAGAACTTGGTACCTTGCTCAAGCGCGATGGCGTGGATAAGCTCGACGTTGATCTCGACGTTGTCGCCGGGCATGACCATTTCCACGCCTTCAGGAAGTTCAACGACTCCTGTAACGTCGGTTGTGCGGAAATAGAATTGCGGTCTGTAGTTGCTGAAGAAGGGGGTATGGCGTCCGCCTTCGTCTTTGCTGAGTACATAGACTTCGCCGCGGAATTTGGTGTGCGGAGTAACGCTGCCTGGTTTGGCGAGGACTTGTCCACGCTCGATCTCATCACGGGTGATGCCACGCAGCAACGCGCCGATGTTGTCGCCAGCCTGCGCTTCATCGAGCAGCTTGCGGAACATCTCCACACCAGTGACGACGGTCTTCTTCGTCTCCCTGATGCCGACGATTTCGACTTCATCCTGGACCTTGACGGTTCCGCGCTCGACGCGGCCTGTCGCGACAGTGCCTCGTCCTGTAATGGTGAAGACGTCTTCGACAGGCATGAGGAAGGGCTTGTCAGTCTCGCGGACAGGATCGGGGATGTAATCGTCGATAGCATTCAATAGTTCGATGATCTTGTCCTCTTCTTCCTTGTCGCCTTCGAGTGCTTTCAATGCGGAGCCCTGGATGACCGGAACGTCGTCTCCGGGGAAATCGTATTCGCTCAGGAGTTCGCGGACTTCCATTTCGACAAGTTCGATGAGCTCTTCGTCATCGACCTGGTCGGTCTTGTTGAGATAGACGACGAGGTTGGGGACACCGACCTGACGGGCGAGCAGAATATGCTCGCGTGTCTGGGGCATGGGTCCGTCTGCGGCGCTGACGACTAGAACTGAACCGTCCATCTGTGCGGCGCCGGTGATCATGTTCTTGACATAGTCGGCGTGGCCGGGGCAGTCAACATGCGCATAGTGTCTTTTCTCTGTTGCGTACTCGATATGCATGGTGTTGATGGTGATGCCACGCTCTTTTTCTTCAGGTGCATTGTCGATAGAGTCATAATCCTGTGATTTTGTACCGCCAATGCCTCTACGCTCCAAAACGCTTGTAATAGCAGCGGTCAAAGTGGTTTTACCATGGTCGACATGGCCGATGGTGCCGATATTTACATGCGTTCCTTTGCGTTCAAATTTTTCCTTTCCCATTTTCTTTCTTCCTCCTTTGATTGGTATCTGCGTCACGGTTATTTTACCGTATTATAGCCTATAATGCAAGATAATTCAAACGTGTGATATTCTCTATCCTGCGTATTTTGAAATAATCTCTTCTGCGATGTTCTTCGGTGCTTTTTCATAGTGCGAGAAGGTCATTGTGTAATTGCCGCGGCCCTGAGTGTTGGAACGCAGGCTCGTTGCATATCCGAACATCTCGGCGAGAGGGACATACGCCTGGACCTGATGGGCGTTTCCGCGACGCTCCTGGCTTTCGATCCTACCCCGGCGACCGGTGATATCACCGATGACATTGCCGAGGTATTCATCCGGAGCGATGACGTCCACAACCATGACTGGTTCCAAGAGCACCGCGCCGCATTTGTCCTTGGCCTTCCTGACAGCGTAGGATGCCGCGACTTTGAACGCCACCTCAGAAGAGTCCACATCATGATAGGACCCATCGAAAAGCGTCGCCTTGACATCGATGACAGGGTAGCCCGCTAGAACACCATGCGAGAGCGCCTCCTTGATCCCGGATTCGACCACGGGGATGTATTCGCGGGGCACGACGCCACCGACAATCTTATCCTCGAACTCAAAACCATTGCCTTCATTGGGCTCGAACTTGACCCATACATGGCCGTATTGTCCACGGCCGCCGCTCTGCCGGACAAATTTCCCTTCGACTTCCGCCGGGGCTGTGAAAGTCTCGCGATAGCTGACCTGCGGCTTACCGACATTGGCGGACACTTTGAATTCCCGTTTAAGCCTGTCGACGATGATATCGAGGTGCAATTCGCCCATGCCTGCAATAATGGTCTGGCCCGTCTCGTCGTTCGTATAGGTCCGGAACGTCGGATCCTCTTCCGAGAGCTTTTGCAGGGCCTCGCCCATCTTGTCCCTGTCCGCGCGAGAACGCGGCTCGATGGCGACACTGATGACAGGTTCGGGGAAGTTCATCTTCTCGAGGATGATCGAATGTTTCTCTTCGGCGAGCGTATCGCCGGTCGCGGTGTTCTTAAGGCCCACCGCCGCCGCAATGTCCCCGGCATAGACAGTGTTTCTTTCCTCGCGATGATTCGCGTGCATCTGAAGGATGCGTCCGACACGTTCCTTGGCGTTCTTCGTGGTGTTGAGCACATATGAGCCCTTATCGAGCGTTCCCGAGTACACGCGGAAGAACGTGAGTTTCCCGACAAACGGATCGGTAGCGACCTTGAACGCCAGCGCAGCGAATTTCTCATCGTCGCTCGCCGGCACCTGGACCTCCTCTCCGTCTTTCATGACACCACGGACCTTTTCAACATCCGTCGGTGCCGGAAGATAGTCCACAACAGCGTCCAGGGCGAGCTTGACGCCTTTGTTCCTGAACGCACTGCCGCAGAGCACCGGGAAGAACTCGACATCGAGTGTCGCCTTCCGAATCGCCTTGCGGAGCATGTCTGCGGGAACGTCCTCCTCTTCGAGATACGCCATCATGATGTCCTCGTCGAAATCAGCGAGCGTCTCTACGAGTTCGGAACGCTTCTCCTCGGCGATGTCCTGATAAGACGAGGGGATGTCGATCTCCCGTTCGATTTCATCGGGCTTGCCGTCGTATTCATAGGCTCTCATCTCTAAAAGGTCGATGATGCCGGTGAATTCATCTTCCGCGCCGATAGGCCATTGCACGGCGGACGCTTTCACGCCGAGGCGTTCATCAAGCGTCTTGAGGCTGTAGGCGAAATCTGCGCCGACCTTGTCCATCTTGTTGACGAATACAATCCTGGGCACCATGTATTCCGTCGCCTGCCGCCATACAGTCTCCGTCTGGGGTTCAACCCCGGCTTGAGCGTCGAGCACAGCGACGGCGCCATCAAGCACACGGAGCGAGCGGGACACTTCGACGGTGAAATCGACATGGCCGGGCGTATCGATGATGTTCACGCGGTGGTCGCGCCAGAAAGCGGTGGTCGCAGCGGATGTGATCGTGATGCCTCTTTCCTGTTCCTGATCCATCCAGTCCATCTGTGAAGCGCCTTCGTGGGTCTCCCCCATTCTATGGATTTTACCGGTGTGGAAGAGAACGCGCTCTGTCATTGTCGTCTTGCCGGCGTCAATATGCGCCATGATGCCGATGTTGCGCGTCTTCTCCAGACTATATTGTCGTCCCATGTTCCTTGCAGGCCTTACCAGCGGTAATGGGCAAACGCTTTGTTCGCATCTGCCATCCTGTGGATGTCTTCACGGCGCTTGACAGACTGTCCGGTATTGTTTGCAGCGTCGACGATTTCATTGGCCAGACGTTCGACCATGGTCTTTTCATTTCTCAGTCTCGCATATTGAGTGATCCACCTGAGACCAAGCGTATAACGGCGTTCCTCACGGACTTCCATGGGAACCTGGTAGTTCTGACCGCCGACGCGGCGGGCGCGCACCTCAAAGCTGGGCATCACGTTCTTGAGGGCGTCTTCGAATATTTCCATTGGGGGTTTATTGGTTTTTTCCTCGATGAGGCTGAAAGCATCGTAAAGAATGCGCTGTGCCGTGTTCTTCTTGCCATCGCGCATGATATTGTTGATGAGTTTTGTGACTAGTTTCGAGTTGTAGAGCGGGTCGGGGAGTACGTCTCTTTTCGGGACGTGTCCTTTACGGGGCATACGTGTTTCCTCCTTTCAAACAGTTGAGTCGATTTACGATTTTTTCGTTCCGTACTTAGAACGTCCTTGCTTGCGGTCGACGACGCCTTCTGCATCCAGCGTGCCGCGGACGATGTGATAGCGGACGCCCGGAAGGTCCTTGACACGGCCGCCGCGGATCAGTACCACACTATGTTCCTGCAGTGTGTGGCCGATGCCGGGGATGTAAGCCGTGACTTCACCGCCGTTGGTCAGCCTGACACGCGCATACTTTCTCAGCGCGGAGTTCGGCTTCTTCGGCGTCATGGTCGCAACGCGTGTACAGACACCGCGTTTCTGCGGGCTGGGAAGATACGTATAGCGACGCTTCAGCGAGTTGAAATTCACACTCAGCTGAGGAGATTTGGACTTCTTCTTGCGGCTGGAACGTCCTTTGCGTACGAGTTGATTGATAGTCGGCATGGTTTTCCTCCTCTCGATATTGTTACAACATAACCATGTGTGTCGTATTTTTCCGTAAAAACCAGGGTTTAAAGGTAAAAACCCAGTTTTTTAAGTTGACGCAAAAGTAATTATATAACACTGTTCCTGGTGTGTCAATGTTTTCCCGGAACTTTTCCCGGGACGATGTGTAGATATACAATACATGTGAGACCTTCGCTTGAATAAATAAAAGGTGGTCCGTATCCTATGAGTGTAACGACCAAACCACACTAAGGGAGGATACGA
>SL_8KL_010_SEDDRAFT_10000725_pt1 | contig 28856 bp, 24 predicted proteins | sample SodLakKL_010_SED_4_FD_11160 | JGI IMG/M metagenome (IMG submission 11160) | reverse complement strand
GCCAGCGGCCTGAAATAGTCGTGGAGCGCTTTGCGATAGGCATCCCGTGTAGCGGGATCACCAACGGAATTGAGTTTCAGCGTAGTGTTTTTGATGCCGATTTGCCGGTAAATGGCGGTCATGAAGGCAATGATCTCCACATCAGCTATGGCGCTGGAGGAGCCGATCAGTTCCGCACCGAACTGATGGAACTGGCGTTGCCGGCCTTTCTGCGGCCGCTCAGCCCGGAAAAACGGGCCGATATAGTAGAGCCGCTGCGTGCCGCCCCGCTGGGCAAGATGGTTCTGCACATAGGCCCGGGCCACAGGCGCGGTCCCTTCCGGCCTGAGCACATAATGGTCCTCGCCGCGGTCAAAGGTAAACATTTCCTTGCTCACGATATCCGTGAGCTGGCCCACGCCACGCGCAATCAGTTCGGTCTGTTCCATGACAGGTGTACGGATCTCCTGAAAGTGGTACCGCCGGGCCGTCTCGTGGATCAGGGACTCCAGTGCCTGCCACTGTTCGATGTCACCGGGCAGCAGATCGGTCATTCCGTGGTGGGTGGTAAATGTGGTTTTGCTCATTCGTGATGTTTCGGAAGTAAGTATTTGCAGTGTGACAATTCCTGTGACAATTCCTGTGGCAGTATCTGCGGAATTTCCTGTAACAATTCCTGTGAAAATTCTTCTGTTTCCGTTTGCACAGGATGCGGACCGCTCAAAGATAAGGGAATCACGGCAAAATTACTTTACCTGCGGAGCATATCAGGTTGCCGGACTGAAACCGGCTCTCACATCACATGCTGCCGGTAAACGGCGGGCATCAGTCGCGCTTGCGCCGGATGAGTGATGCGGCAGACTGCCGGATGAAATCCTGGAGATCCTCCGAAAGGTCAAGGACAAAGATGCCGACGGTGACGATTGCTACGCTTACAGCGGCTCGGAAGATCAGATCGATAAGCCAAACCGGGAATTCCGGTATACCCCAGGCAACCAGAAGGGCGGTAATCAGAACGGCAATACCGGAAAGGTTCTTTTTGCTGAACGGGTGGATGCCCAACCGGACCTGTACATAGATAACATAAACAACATTGTGGACCAGCACGGAAAGGGCTGTGGCCATGGCCGCACCGGTGATGCCGAATATCGGGATGAAGATGAGATTGGTGATTATGGTGAGAAGCACCAGCAGCAGTGTGGCATAGAGGTCAAATCGGTACCAGTTGGATGTACGGATGATGGCGGCATTGAGTCCGGCCGTCATATCGATCATTTTGGCCAGCCCGATGAACAGGAATACATAGGCGCCGGCATGGTATTCCTCCGGAAGGAACTGGTAGACGTGAGACAGGTTTACCCCGATTATGATGAAGATGACGCCGCCAACAAGCATCTGGGTTATGGAGCTTTTGGTGTATATCTCCGAGATGGTTTTCATATCCTTTTTGTACTGCGCTTCGGCAATCAGCGGCTGGGATATCTTCATCAGCGCTTTGGAAGGGATCTTGATCATGGTGGCCAGGTAGAGGCTTACGGCATATACAGCCGTTTGAGCAAGATTGGTCATGCCGCCTACCATCAGCATATCGATGTTGCCCAGAGTCATGGCCGTTACGCTGCCCAGAAAGGCATAAGCCGCATACTCTGCCATGCTTTTGATGCGCGGCCGCGTCAGGATGCTGAAGTCCGGGATTACAAACAACTGCTTCTTGAAACCGATGTATAGCAGCATGAGAAGTGTCTGCAATCCAAATGTCCCCACAAACATCCACATGAACATACCGAACGGGATATAGCCGAAATAGTAGATGAGGACGACGGCCGTCTGGAACAGGCGGAGCAGGATATCCTGAAAAAATGTGGCGACCACGGTATCGAACAGCGAGCGGATGTAGCTCTCGAGGATGTGGAAGTAGAGGATGAACAGGAGCAGCGGGAAGAGAAGCAGGTAGTAGTCGCCGAAGAGCGCACTGTCATCGGCATAAAACTGGATGACAGGCGACTGGAATATCCAGCCCAGCAGGCTTAGCAGCAGGTATCCTGCCAGCGGGACAGTCACCGCAAAAAAGAGAAAACCAAAGTGGCGGCGGCCCGGATTGCGGAAGAGCGGAAAGAAACGGATGGTCACATTACCCATGCCAAGGCTGGCCACCTGGGCACCGATGATGCCTATGGATATCATGACACGCGTGAGCCCGAACTGTTCTGCTTCAAGGACATACGGAAACAGCCATATGACGTTCACGAACCCGATCAATGCTCCAACATAGGAGTAAATCGTATTGGCAAAGCTCTGTCTAAGAATCAGTCCCATGTGCAGCGTCCTGATTGCGCATGTGCTAACATTGCGATTTGGCTGTAAAAAAATAATTATGCACGTTTACCTGAGATTTTTTCCCGCATTCTCCGGTACCTCAATTTCCGGATAAATATACGCTGTGCCGGGGTAACATACTGCTCCGGTTTTCGCAGTGCCGCGAGCAGATATCCCAGGTAGCTCCAGAGTGCGGATATGAGGAACGGTTTCATCCGGTAACGTTTTGCGGATGCCGCCAGGGAAACGACGGGACCGTATCCCAAACGGTAGAACATCTCCCCGGTCATTTTGTGCAAGGCAGTTGGACTGGTGTCGCTTCCTGTCGGCGCACGATGTTCGGCCACCAGATCCGGCAGCACTACCGTCTCCCAGTCATAATAGGCGGCGAGCAGCTCATCAAGGGTATCCCAGCCGTAAACCGGGCGCACCCCTCCAATCTGATCATAGCAGCTTCTGCGATACGCTTTCAAAGCTCCGCGCACGTGAAACCGATCGGTAAGACGCTCGGGAACAAGCTCTCCATCAATACGCAATGCACAAATCCCGCCGCATATCCCGGCCGATTCATTCCGTGCAAATTCATCTGTTACCCCTTTGAAATAATCAGGCGGAAGGATCAGGTCCGCATCCATTTTTACAATGATGTCCCATGAATTGTAATCCGTTTTCGAAAGGCCATGCAGAAAGGCTGCAATTACTTTTGAGCCAGTACGGTGAACGGGGAGTGATTCCCTGTCAATAACCGTGATCCAGTCATGCTTTTTGGCAATATGACGTGCAATTTCCCCGGTATTGTCGGTGGAGTTGTCGTTGACGATGATCAGGGCGGCCGGCTGGATGCTCTGCCTGATCACGGACGAGATGTAATCGGAAATGGTATCGGCTTCATTATGGGCCGGTGTAACAATACCGAATCGCATGATAACCTGAAATAATGATAGGGACACGTCCCGTGTTCCGGTGGGAAAGGGCCTGAAAGGAATGCGGAACCCGGATTTAGGACCGGTCTGCCGGCTCCATGCCGGAGAGGCATCCCGTGGCACTTTTTAAAATGCAATCGGGCGAAAGATAGCCGTTTTCCAGCAGAGTTCGAAGCAGTTCGAGCGACTGAAAGGAATTGATGTTTTCACGACCTGTAAAAAGGGTGTTGAAATCATCCGGCTCCATGATGCCATACCATGCCATGGGATGCCGGTGGTATTCGCGCTGCTTTTTACGGTGCCGGTCCCACCTTTGGTAGAGGTTTCTTGCCGGAACGAAAAGCGGTGTGTTTCGTATGGCTTCACGCAGGGCCAGAACAGACTTTTCGGGCTGATGAGTTGCGGTCTTGACGGGCGATAATCGATTGATATAGGATGTATATAGGCTTTTATCATGCCGGTACCGCAATGGCACGGTCAGCCAGAAACGGAGGTAGTCCTGGTCGCAGAACGGCATCCAGAAATCATAGCCAAAATAATCGTACAGCTGGCCTGCAGTTACGATGAAGCGCGACTGGCGTTCCCGGATATTCCACATTTCACAGGCGCTCGGACTGTCGGGGTATCGTTCAATGTCCCCCAGATCATCCAGAATACGTTTGCGGAACCAGGGTTCGAGTCCCGCCCGGTAAGGCGACCAGTCCCACAGATAGTAGTGATAGTGAAGAATGTGGCGGATAATGGTTTCCGGATTGGTTTCGGGACGCTCCCGATAGGTGAAACTGTCGTAGATCCCCTTTCCGCCGACAAGTGCGTCACCCAGGTGACCGCCCATCACCACACCATGCTCAGGCACCAGCCGGTTTTCTTTCAGCTCTCCGAACGCTGCCAGTTCCTGAATGTTGGGAATACGGGCTTCCCGGGAGGCTTTCCGGTAATAAGCCCGTCGCTCAGCACTGTTAAACCAGGAACGCCATTTTTCCCTCGTGTATTGCACGCCCGTCCACCGGAATCCAAGCTCCCCGGCAACTTGTCTGCTTACATTCATTTCGGTACTTCCTGTCGTGCCATAACTGATGCAGTGCACCTCGGGATAGTTCAGCCTTGCAAGGGACAGCGCTATGAGGCGTGAATCGTATCCACCACTTAGCGGAAGAATAATGGGACGACCGTCGGCATACCGTACCGCTTTTTCCATGGTTTGCATCACAATATCATCCAGGTACCGGGAAAACCGTTCCCGGGAGTCATCACGGTAGGTGTGTGCATAATGCATATAGCGATGCACCGTCGTCCGGACCGGCTGGTCATTCCTGCCGCCACTGATTTCCAGAAGGGTCCCCGGTTCCACCTGACGTATATTCCGCATCAGCGTTTCATTTCCTGTGATATATCCCAGAACAAGGTACTCCGCAGCAAGCAGCGGATCCGGCTGGGGATCGTCCATGGAAGCGGCAACAGCCCCGGGGGTGGTGCCGATGCGAACGGTGTTGCCATCGATGGTGTAGAAAACGGGCATGGACTGCAAGTGGTCCGCAGCCAGCCAAACGCTGTCCATTTGGACACGGATCCAGCGGAACCGACCGGTGAGGCGGGAGCACAGGCGGGAGGCCTCCGCAACCGTGGAAGCCCGGGCAAAAAGCGACGCCAGCTCTGTGCCGGTGACAAACCGGTCATTGTCCCACACTGTCCCTGAAACAAGGTCAGGTTTGCCGGTCGACAGGGAATGCTTGCCGTCAGGCAGTATCTGAACATTCATCTTCATCTGGCATGGATTGGAATGGTATTCATGGTGACTGTGAAAGGGTCATGTGCCGGGCTATCGGATCAGAAGCATGCTGCGCGCGGAGGAGTGCAATGTCAAGCCACTGCCCCCGGATACTTCCATTCTGACAATATACACACCGGTGGCATATGAGGAAGCATCCCAGACAAACTGGTGCCTTCCGGGTTCCAGCACCTGGTTTGCCAGTTCGGCGACCCGTCGGCCGAGCACGTCAAATATTTCGAGACGGACCTCGCTCCGTTCGGGAAGGTCAAAGGCGATGGTTGTGGATGCGTTGAACGGATTGGGATAGTTCTGGTGCAGTGCGAACCGGCTGGGGGCGTCATCCGCATCTGTGCTGCTCGGGATGGAAAACAGCGCCTTGATCTCATGGTGCTCTCCCGGATGGATGGTAAGCGTTGGTTCATTTACCGGGACAATGTGCCCGTCGACCTGCCAGCCTTTGAACGAATTGCCCGGCATGCTGACAGCCTCCAAAGTTACGGGAACGTCCTCAAAATAGATGCCGGTCCAGGGGTAGGGATCATACGGAATGCCCGGGCTGGATGGAAGCACATCCAGGGTGCTGACACGGATAAAGCCGGATTGCGGGTGAGTGACATCCAGTGTAACCGGATGCATGCCGGAAAGTTCGAAGTGTTTGACAATATGATCCCTGAGATATTGCGGGCGCTCTTCTGCGTAGCGGTACATCTCATCCACAAAGCCTTGCCAGACCGCCACGCTTCGCGGCAAGCTCCATCTTTCAATATGTTCGGAAATGAGTGATTCCACAGTACCGCTGAGGCTGTCTATTACCTCTGCGACCCTTTCGGGCCGGAAAGCTGAATTGAGATGACCGGCCATCCGGTTTACGAAATCGTATTTGAATTGTTCGTTCTCAAGCAGATTGAGGAAAAGCAGGTTGGCCCATTCTTCGTCCCTGATAAGCGGCTGGGTGATCCATGCAATCATGTCAAATTCGGGACCGGTTTCATGGCCGATGGAGCGGTCGACGTCAAATAACAGCCAGCGCCAGCGTCCGTCTTGTCCGGCAGGGGCTTCAGGGTCAAAGGGCACCCGCGCCCGCCAGTAGTCGATGTTGTTATGCGGCCAGTCGTTGTTGCCATAATAGGTCTGGGCGCTGTAATAATCCAGATAGTTGTCGATATCGATCATGGTAGCGGCTTCATCGAAGACGGCGTCGTCACTCAGGTCATTTTTGGTGACAAATGAGATCATCTGCTGGTAATGGTGGTTGTCGCCCTCTTTGATATCCTGGTTGCGTGTGAGCAGGTCGATATTCTCGGGGTCCACCCCGTAAACCCGTTCCAGATAGTGTTTGTCATACCTTTCCCGGATATTATGGATTCCCCAGAACTCCCCGTTCAGGAAAAGTACGGCCGGCCTGTACGTCTGGGTATCAACATTGAAATGCCTCACAAGTGACTGGGCCAGGGCATCCATGAACATGTCTTCACCCCATGTGTTGCCTGCATTCCTCAGGATGAGGCGATTAAACGCATCATCGTCGGTTTCACCGAAAATCTGATGCTGAAAGCGGCTCTCCCCATATCTGTTGCGTGCATAAAGTCGCAGGCTCTTCTGGGCCAGTTCCCGCGAAAACCCTCCGTGGATGCGAATGCCGATGTTCTGGTGCAGCACCCTGTCGCCGTCCGGATCGAAAAATTCAAAGGTCGCTTCCCGCTCCCACTCTTCTCCCCGTTGGTGGTAGTTGCCGGTGCCGCCGCCGCTGTAGTGAATTCCAGGGACATAGATGCCTGTTTCGTAATCGAAAAAATGGAGACTGTCGGTTGCGATGGATATCACCGGAACATCGTACTGGTCGGCCCCCCGGGGCAGGACAAAAAAGGTTTTTTTTGAATGTGCCGGAATGTTGCCCTCCTTGTATGCCATTACCCGGAGAACCGTTGCCTTGGTGACCGGCTCTTCCGGCTCGTACCACCGGCGCCAGTCAAGTGTCCGTTTGCTTGTGCGTATGGTTGAGAAAACATTTGGATCCGGGGACCGGTCATATATGGTGATGGGGCCGGAGTATACAGGCGCGTTGCGGTCCGGTTCTGAGCCGTCCAGAGTATAGTGGATGACGGCATGTTCCTCCTGCGACGCAAGTGCCAGCTCGATCGGAATATCGAAAAATCCGGGTGGATGTGAAAACGTCACCGGTTCATTCAGCCCATCAAAAGCTTCCGTGGTGTTGGGGAAACCTGGTGTGGGGGCCTCGAAATAATACCAGTCGCCGTAGCCATCGGGTACGCGTCCAACAGAGATGTCTGTGGGCACCATACGTGCATAAAAAGTGTCCAGCATTCCCTCCGCGGGATGTGAAAGGATCATGTCCTCACCGGCCATGGCTATCCGGAAACTGGTGTGCAGCGGCTCACCGGCCGTGGCGCGGTCTTTCCCGGAGGCCCAAACCAGCAGATATTCACCCGGATGGATGGTCGTATCCGGAAACATCCATTTGAACGGCTCGTCCGGATCGTCCGACAACCCGAAAAGATGCAGTGACAAGGGTTTGTCCCCGTCGTAGTAGAGTTCGATCCAATCCGGCCGGTCTCCGTCTTCATCCTCAATGGTGCTGCCGTTGGATGCCATGATCTCATTAAAAAAAAGAAGTGTATTTTGCCGTGACGTGGCAGTATTGTCAAGGTCAGCCGGAAGATGGGCTGATGCCTCTGCGGGGGTGGCAAAAACGAGTAAAATTATTAAAAACAGGGCGGCAGCACCGGTATTGAACCGGCCTTTCCTTGGAGAGGCAGATGACGGCATGTTGCAATGTGGCATAATGAAAGCTGATATCTGACCACCATGTAGTGATTTCATTGCGGAGAGTGTCAGGCCCCGGAATACCACTTCAATCCAGGGTTCGTTCAGCAGTTTTTTTTTACGAATCAGGGGATGAAGTCAGAATTCTTGTGAGTCTGCGGGTCAATTCGGGACGCGCATACCGTGCTATCTCATTTTCATCCGCTTCCAACGGCGGATACGTGATAGTGGCAGTTTCGGAGTGAGTGGTTGTGTGATGCACACCGGCAAGGTGCCTGATCCAGTTTTCCGGACCTGCAGCATCCTCATAATCAAAAGCCTGCCCCATGCCGCAATCCCGTACAATCTGTGCGGTATCACCATCCGGCGGGCCTATGACCATGACAGGCCGGCCAGCGTAGAGATAGTCGTACAGTTTGCCTGGTATGAGGATGCGGCTGTCATCCGAACGATGAACGACGACCACGTTCACATCGGATTGCTGCATAAGGGCGGTCGCTTTTTTGTGAGGGACGTAGGGCCGGACCGTCACCCTGGTTTCAAGACCAAATTCCCTGATCAGGTCATGCAGGCGTGGATGGACCATTCCGACAAACTCCACCTTGATCGGTATTTGTGACAGGCTCCTGACAGCCGCAAGCAGGTTGTGTGGCAGACAAGTTTCCGTGATACTGCCCACATGCCGTATCAGGAAGGGTTCTTTTTTCTCCTCCTGGATACGGTTGGCAGCAGGGAAATCATCCGGATCGAAGCCGTTGGGGATCGTGTGATAGCTCCGCTCCACCTTTTCGGCAAAATAACGGGCGGTTCCAGGTGCCGTAACAGTCACTTCATCAGCCTGTTGCAGTATGGACATTTCCATGCGGAGGTCCCGTCTTCGGGTGAAACCCGTGCGCGGGAGCACCCGATTGTAGTGAATGTCCGTCCATGGATCGCGGAAATCGGCTACCCAGCGTATCCCGGTCCTTTTTTTCAGCCAGCGGCCGGCAAAGTGCGTGGAGTGGGGCGGACCGGTGGTCACGACGGTTTCTATCTGGTATTTGCCGATCAGGTCGCGCGCTTTCAGGCGTACAAACGGGACCCAGCCGGCACGGGCATCCGGCACAAACAGATTCGCCCTGAGCCAGCGTGCGGCACGCTGCAGACTGTTGTCCCATGAGCCGAGAACGGTTGCCGGACTGGCGGCCTCTTCCGGGGTGGTGCCGCTCACCTTGCCGTATATGCGGAATGGCTCGATAGTGCGCGCATGGTAGACCGGCACCCCTTCAGGAATATCGGCGACCAGTGTGGGATCCTGTATGGGATAGGTAGGGTTGGCGCATGTGAGCACCACCGGATCGATACCGAACTGCGGCAGGTATTTGACGAATTTCAGAAATCGCTGGACACCGGCTCCGCCACTTGGCGGCCAATAATAAGTGATGATGAGCACACGGGTCCGTCCGGCCGTTTCACCAGAATCGTGGGATATGTCTCCGGGGCTTACCATTTTCTGTAATGCGCTGCCAGTGCCGCCGCACCGATCAGCAGGATGAGGATGTTGAAAAACCAGGAAAGCCGGCTTCCGAGGATGTGTGATCGGGGGTCAAAACGCAATGTCAGCGTATGCTCGCCGGCCGGGATCTCGAATCCGCGCAGTATGTAATTGGTCCGGTGGATGGGTACCGGTTCCCCGTTCAGCTCGGCATGCCATCCTTCCGGATACCAGATCTCGCTGAGTACCAGGAAGGAGGGAGCATCGGTGGACAGGTTCAACCCGATTTCACGCGGGCCGTACGTTGTGACTTCGGCCGACCGGTTTTCAGTGGGAATGATCTGCGGGATACGGTACTCATCCATCAGAATTGCGGTATGGGACGGATCGAACCGGTTGAGTTCGGCTATGGCGTCGCTGGGCAGCGGGACAATGGCCAGGCTGTCGGCAAACCACGCCTTTGGCAGCGCTTTACGGTTTTCCATGACCACGCCCACGTCGCCGCGGTAGACGATTTCCCATCCGGGCAGGTCAATAGGAATCGGATAGGTCAGGAAGCGGGTATTGAGCATGTTGAGCACCGGCATGTTCAGCAGTGTCTGTTCCCCGAAAATCGCTTCGTCGATAACATCCTGGTAGTGACTGAGCTTGGCACCGGAGTAGCCGCCTATTGAGGGGTATACGAATGCGGCGGGTACGGCATTGTTGAACGGGCTGTCACCAAGGGGTAAGGTGCGCCAGGGCCAGGCCTGGCCGTCCCGTTTTTGCTCTTCGACATAGCGGTCGATGGCGCGCACCTGCCGCGCAATGACGTCGTAGCTGGATACGTCAGCCGCAACCAGCCCGCTTTTATCGGCATATCGACTGCCAACCTGTGCCAGGTCGACCGCAGCCAGCAGAACGAGTCCGGCAAGCGAATAGGAGGCCGGCACGAAGCGCAGGGCTGTGGCGACCAGCAGCCCGCCTCCAAGCAGTACGAACACAAGCATCCGCCGGCTGTCGGAGGCCGCTTTTTCTTCCCGCTGCGGCTTGAGTTCCGTTTCGATGTAGCGATTGACGAACTGCCGCACCTGGGGATCTTCCGCACGCATGTTCTGCTGGCTGGCCACCTGCCGGGCAAGCTGCTGGTGTTCACCCTCTTTCTCAAAACTGAGCACGTATCCGGAAAAGAGGGTGAAAAACAGTGCCATCGCAAGGACGATGCCGCCGGGGAGGTAAAGTTTAGGAAGGATGAGGGATCCGTCCTTCCAGCTGTCATACACCCATTTCATGCCCATCGCCGCTATGATCGTAAAGGAAAACACAGTGACGATCAGCCACATCTCGGGCGTGCGGAACTTGTTGAAAAAGGGCATATACTGGAAAAACAGGTGATTGAAGCGGAACAGGTTTTCACCGAGAGAAAAAAGAAGCGTGAGCGATCCGGCACCGAGGAAGACATACTTGAGATTGCCGGGGGCCCGGATCAGGCCGATGACGAACATCAGGAAGAGGATGGCGCCGAAATAGTGCGGGCCGCTGGTGAATGTTTTTGGTCCCCAGTAGGTGCCTTCGGCCGAGGAGCCGCCGTAGCTGCCCGGAATGATGAGCGTGAGCAGTTCGCCCCGTCCCTGCGACCAGGCAAAGGCGTAGTCCACAGTCAGCCCGTCGCCTGCCAGGGCTTCCTCCTGCAGCTCCGAACCGCCCCGGGTGCTGTGGGCGGAGTATTCATAGATGCTCCAGTAGGGCTGGATGTTGGCCGCGAGGGCGAGCAGTCCGGCAAGGATCATGAGCGCGGCACGCCGCGACCAGTCCGGCAGCACGCCGCGGCGAAATGCAAGCACGCTGTCGTAGACAAACCAGATGCCGAGGGGGAACAGGAAATAGTAGACGACCTGGACGTGCTCGGCCCGGAGTGCAAAGTTGAGTGCAATGGCAAATAGAAAGAGTCCGGCCCACCGTTTTTCACTGCGTGAAAGCATCCAGTAGCCTGCCATCACCCACGGGATCCAGGAGTAGGCAATCAGCTTGGAATTGTGTCCGGCCCCAATGATGATGGGAATGTAGGTGGTGAGGCCGATTCCCAGAGCCGCTATCGCCGAGGGAAGCGGACGGTATCCCATCAGCCAGAAGAAAAAATAGACCCCCGCAATACAGAAAATGAACGGGAATACCGGGATGAAAACCCTGGAAAAGATCCGGCGCAAAACAGTATCCAGATGCGTAAAGGCCTTGTTGCTGATGACCGTGTAAGCTGGCATGCCGCTGAATATATTCGTAGCCCAAAGCGCATCCTCCCCGGTTTCCTCCTGGTATTCGATGACCGACTGGGCGGTGGCACGGAACTGCTGGATGTCGTGTGCGACAAACTGCTGTCCGCCGAAGTACACCTCGCTGAAGATAAACGAGGGAACCAGCAGCAGGAATACCAGGACGATCAGGTGCTGATATCGCTGCGGGATTTTCTCCCAAAGGTCAGGCAGGGTGGACCCGGTGCGTTGCTCTTTGCGTGCTTTGCGGGATGTTTTTTTCGCGGAAGTATCGCGCCGTTTTTTTGCCATGTCCGTTTCTGTGTATGGATATGTTTTAAGTCGCTTTAAGGGTCAGGCGTTTCGCTTTGGTTGTCGGGCGTGCCGCAGGGGCCGTGCAGGTTGCCGGCCGTGCCAACTCCGGTGGACGGGTACTTCAGTCGATCACTCGGGGTACCCGGAAATAATCGGAATCGGCATCCGGTGCATTTTTCAGGGCCGCTTCGTGGTCCAAAGGGGGAAGGGCCCTGTCCGTGCGGAACCCGGCTTTTGCATCGGTCACATGTTCAAGCGGCGGAACATGGGATGTGTCGACCTGTCCCAGCAGCTCCATGTAGCCAAGGATGTCATTCATGTCCCTGACCAGGCTCCTGGCCTCATCATCCGACAGTTGCAGGCGGGCGAGATTGGCCATGTAACGAACATCTTCCAGAGTAACCGACATAAAAAACTGATTTGAGAGTTAAGAATGCAGAAAAAATATGAAGGCAATTTACAAAATGTGTCGCCAAAGTGTAACTTTGGGGCATGCTTTCACCGCGAAGGTTGCTGTTTGGTGTCGCTGATGAACAAGAAGCGTGATCGAGGTGGTAAAAAACCCCATGTTTGACTATGATTTTTGCTGATGATATATGTAGATTGCGCGCATGATCAGGAAAAAAGTCACTGTACAGAATGCTGCCGGCATCCACGCCAGGCCGGCCTCTCTTATCGTTAAGGAAGCGACCCGGTTTGAGTCGGAGTTTCATGTCCACATGTATGGTTACCGGATAAACGGCAAAAGTATTTTAGGTTTGCTGACCCTTGCGGCAGAGGAAGGGGCCGAGTTGGAGCTGGAACTCGACGGTCCGGATGAGGAAGAAGCGATGGAGCGGATTGCCACCCTGTTTAACAACGGCTTCAAGATGACAGATAAGTGAAGTGATAAATATCAACAAGGAGCACAGGTTTCCATGCAAGAAGAAAATGCGCATAAGCCAAATATCACGCTGAATGGCATCACTGCTGTGACCGGACTGGTGATGGGGATTGCACGGATTTATACGAGAGGCAACATCAACATCAATCCGGATCCGGTGGATGAAGCCCGATTGCCCGATGAGAAGAAAAAATTCCGTCAGGCACGGAAAACCGTTGGGATGACCATGGAACGGCTCTCCGATTTTGCCGATTCGAGGAATGACTCGGACACCCGTGACATCATGAATGCGCAATACGAGATACTGAACGACCCGGAACTGGAAACCCGGGTGTATCAGCTTATCGACCAGAAAAACTTCCGGGCCGAAAAAGCCATTTATGACGCTTTTCAACACTATATCGATCTGATCAAATCCACCAATAAATCCTTTCTTGTCACACGCCTTTCCGATCTGCGCGACATGCGCGACCGGTTGATCCTCAACGTCCAGCAGCTTGCCGTGATTGCAAGTTTCGGCAAGGATGCCGTCATGGTGTCGGAGGATGTGTCGCCCGTTGAGGTGATCACCTTTGCCCGGAATGGTGTCAGGGGCATTATCTGCACGGCAGGTGGTCTCACCTCCCATGCATCCATCATTGCAAATGCCATGGGCATTCCCATGATCATCGGTGCAAAATCGGTATTGCGGACTGTTCAGGATGGGGACACCATCATCCTTGACGGTTACGGACAGAATGTCATTGTGCGGCCGGATGATGAGACCTCGAGTTCCTACACGCGTGTGATCAAACGCCAAAAGGAAGAGGACAAGTTTCTCCGTCATGTCATCGACAAACCCGCCGAGACCCTTTGCGGCACCAGGATCGCACTTCAGGCGAATATCGATTTTGAGGATGAAGTGCTGAACATTGACAAATACCGTGCGGAGGGTATCGGCCTGTTGCGGACCGATACCCTGCTCATGAACGCCGGACCACTGACCATGGACCGCAGCAGGCAGGAGGATTTTTGCCAGACGGCATACTCCGGCAGCGGATCAGGCATGGTCACGGTACGTCTTCTTGACGTGGGCGGAGACAAGCTGCTCAACATCAAGCACAAAGAAGCCAATCCTTTTCTTGGATGGAGAGGAGTGCGGATTCTGCTCGATCGAAGAGAGTTGCTTCAAAGCCAGCTGGAGGCCATATGCCGCGTTGCCGGAAGATATCCGGGAAGGACACGCATACTGGTTCCCATGATCTCCAACCTGGAGGAGTTTCTGGAGGTGAAAAAGGAGCTGGCCGATATGCAGGAGTTGCTGGAAAAGCGGGGGGTTCCGGTGGACCGGAATGCCAAACTGGGGATTATGGTGGAGGTGCCCAGCGTCGCGCTTCAAATACGCCAGTTTGCTCCCCACGTCGATTTTTTCAGCATCGGTACCAACGACCTCACACAGTACACCCTTGCGGTGGATCGGGGCAACAACCTCATTGCCTCCCTTTACCAGCCGATGCACCCGGCAGTCCTTACGTTTATCTCAATGACTGTCAAGGCAGGCGAGGAGTTTGATATCCCTGTTGCCGTGTGCGGCGAGCTGGCTTCCGATCCATTTGCGGCCCTAGTCCTTACCGGCCTTGGTGTCAGGGAACTGAGCATGACGCCGAGACTTATTCCAAAAGTCAAACAGGCAGTTCGGCTGCACGACCTGGAGGAAATCAAGTCGGTCTCCAGAAAAGTACTGGAGTGCAACAACCGCAGCGAACGGGAAACCATCCGGATGGAATGGCGCGAAGCATACGATCTGAAATTGAAAGAAGAGCGCTCGAAAATTAATACTCTATAAAATAGAGTTAAGAAATCCGAAAATATTTGAAGTGTTGCCGCATTTTGGTTAAATACATAATTGTAAAAGCGCTTACATGGAAGCCATGTACAGGAGGACAGGGGTGCTTAAGTAANANNTTTAACATTAAATAATGAACAACAAAAATAAATAAGGCTCAGGTTCTTTACAGCAAAAATTTATTATGGTATATTTGTTTTTCATTGCACTCTGGAACACTAAAAAAACTGATATCATGATTGAAAAAAAATTCACACCTAAAAGAACCATTTGCAAGGTAACCTTCCGTGTACCGGAAGAGTGGGCTGAAAAAGAAGTTGCCGTTGTCGGTGATTTCAATGAGTGGGATACCGAAGCCAACAAGCTGGATCAGAAGAACGGCTCCTGGGAAACCACGCTTCGGCTGACACCCCAGACAGAGTACCGGTTCCGTTATCTGCTGGACGGTGAGCGTTGGGCTAACGATGATTCGGCGGACGGTTACGCCACCAACCCCTACGGTACCGAGGATTCGCTGCTTATTATCGGCAGCTGATCCCTTCTTTGCCGAAAAAGACTGCGCGGCCGGTCATGCCATGCTGTGAGAACGTTTCACAGCGGACATGACCGGCCGTTTTTATTTCTGCACGGCCTCAGATATGAGACCTTTTTTTTGTATCATCAGAAAAAACAACCGGAACATATTCTGCTGCATTGTTCGATATCGCAACCTTTTACCGCTTGCTGCAAACCGATTGGCTGGGACGGCGTTTCTGGTATTTCCCCAAACTGGACTCCACCAACAGATATCTCCAAGATTTGCCGGATGAGCGTCTCTCGCACGGTTTGGTGTGCCTGGCTGACAGCCAGCTGAAGGGAAAAGGCCAGTTCGGCAGAAACTGGTACTCCAGTCCCGGCGATAACCTTACCTTCACGATAGCGCTCAAACCCCGTACCAATACCCGGCTGCAGCTGATCTCCCTTACAGTCATGCTGGCACTCAGGGAAACCCTCTCGGCGACCCTTGCCTGTGAAAGTGCGATCAAATGGCCGAATGACCTGCTTGTATCAGGGAAAAAAGTGGCCGGTCTCCTTACGGAATGCCGGTATAACGGACAGAACCTGGACAGAATGCTCCTGGGCACCGGGATAAATGTCAACCAGCAGACCTTTCCTCCGGAACTGGAGCAAACGGCAACTTCAGTCCGGCATTTTACAGGCGGACAGGCTGTGGACCGCACGCTGCTTCTCGCTGTGCTGCTGAACAGGCTGGAACCGCTTATCGATCAGGCCGAGAACGGCGACCTGGAACTCATCCGCAGTATCAACCGGAGTATCCATGGGCACGGGCAATGGGTGTCTCTGGTGGTCGATGGAAAACGAGAGGATACCCCCGTTAAAATACTCGGCGTTAATGAATATGGGTACCTGATGGTACTGACGGCAAATGACGATGTAAAAACATTCACGCATGAGCAGGTCCGGATCCAAACACAACCTGATTGACCTGGTTTCCGCCGAAATCGGTAACAGCGCCCTTCCGGTGAAGGATACGCCGGTGGTTGCCGCCGTCAGCGGCGGTGCTGATTCCATGGTACTCTTGTGGATCCTTGCCGTTGCCATGAGATTGAATGTGATTGCCGTTCATATCAATTACGGAAAGAGAGCGGAAGAATCCGGCAAAGACGAGGAACTGGTCCGGAATTTCTGCGGCAGGCACAACATCCGCTTCGAAGTCCATCGGGATTCCGGAAAGGAAAACTTTGGGGATGAGGAAAAAGCCGCCGGGAATTTTCAGGAATATGCCCGCGATCTTCGACGCAAAGTCTTGCTCTCGGTAATGAAACAATATAAGGCATGCGCCATCTTCCTTGCCCATCATGATGACGATCAGACCGAAACCATTTTTCAGAAAATACTTCGCGGGGCAGCACCCGATAAATGGGCGGGAATGAGTCCGGCCGACCCGCCATGGTACCGGCCGCTGCTGCAAGTCACCAAAGGCGAGTTGCTGGCATTTGCCGGTGATCATGCCATTCCCTACCGAACCGATGCCACGAACCTGGAATCCATCTACACCCGCAACATCCTCAGAAATAAACTGTTCCCCATCCTTGACGAAGCTTTTCCGGGCTGGCGGGGCAATATCAGGCATGTTGCACGCGCCGGGCTGCGCCAACGTGAAATGCTTGATCATGTGACAGATCAGGTTGTGATTACATATACCGGGACAGGCACTCCTGACCGGTCGGACATGGACCGGGCCGCATGGATGGCCCTCCCTCGCGGGCTGCAAATTCCCGTGGCGAGGCACTGGATCTCGCGACAGACAGGGTACACCGGGTGGAGCAAGGGGGAAGTGGAACGACTGGGCGACCTTGCGCATATCCCGACAGGCGGGCGCATCATGCTGGATCCGGACATCGCCATTATGCGCGACCGTGACCGTTTTGTCGTTGCGGCCGAATCAGGCAAAAGCATGGCCCGCATCCTCAAACTCTCCGACCTTGCCCGCACCGGCACGAACTGCGCCGGAATTCAGTTTACAATTGACCAGTACGATCCGGAACGAAAAGGGACGGACTTGCAGCTTGCTCTGAACTCGCTGCCGGAAGAGCTCCTGCTGCGCAACTGGACAGACGGAGACCGCATCAACCCCCTGGGAATGAAGGGTTCCCAAAGTGTGGCCGATCATCTGACCAACAGAAAGGTCTCGGCGGCGCAAAAAAAATCGACTTTGGTACTGGTTTCTTTTGATGGAAAAGTTCATGCCGTTATATTTCCACATTGCCTGGACAGCGGGGAAATGGGAACCATTGCCGCCCAGAACAGGTGCCGCACGGAAGGGCAACCCGTACTTCTAATAAAACAATCGGACCATCATCCATGACTTTTTACCAACCGGAAACAGTACTTTGCAACGGAGCACTATTTCGCCTCTACATCAACAAGGAGCAGCTCGACAAGCGCATTGTGGAACTTGCGGGGCAGATCAACCGTGATTACGAAGACAAAAAACCCATCTTTATTGGTATCCTTAATGGCGCGTTCGTCTTTCTGGCGGATCTGATGAGACATGTGACCGTCCCTTGCGAGGTGGATTTTTTCAAGCTGAGCAGCTACGGGGATGAAAAAGTATCCTCCGGAAGTGTGACCGAACTGAAGGACCTTGATGCCGATGTTGAAGGGCGTCACGTGATCCTGATTGAGGATATTGTGGATACCGGCCTCTCCATGCGATACATGGTGGGCCGCATAAAAGAAAAAAAACCGGCATCCGTTGCCGTTGTCACACTGCTGCACAAGCCGGATGCCACCAAACACTATGTCAATGTCGATTACGTCGGCTTTCAGATTCCCACCCTTTTTGTGCTTGGATACGGCATGGACTACGCACAGGAAGGCAGGAACCTTGCGCAGATCTATGTTATTGATGACGGATCGGAAGACAGTTCGTCCCCGGTCATTCCGGAGCATGCAAAAAAATAGCATGCAGGTTTGATTTCCGGGATTGAATTGCGATCAAAAATGGAGTATCTTTCATTTTCTCCATACTAAAAATGTGTTGCTCGCATTCATGAATCTGGCAATACATGTGCAGTAAACACGGAGAGATGGCTGAGTGGTCGAAAGCGGCACCCTGCTAAGGTGTTGAGCCCTTCACGGGGCTCCGTGGGTTCGAATCCCACTCTCTCCGCATCCGAAAAGCGTAATCCCGCAAAATGTGAGATTACGCTTTTTTTTGTTTAATTATACCAGACAGGTAGTTGGAAATACCCGAGATATAGCTGGAAAAATCCACAACAGATCACATTATGAGCTTGCAAACCAACCCATCCGCATCCGGAAACACAAAAAAGTTGCACAACCGGATTCCCATGGAAGAAAAAAAGAAAATCGTTCTGATTGCCCATGACAATCTGAAGCAGGAGCTCCTTGAGTGGGCCCGGTGGAACAAGGAACTGCTTGCGCAGCACGATCTGTACGGCACCGGCACCACCGGCGGGATCATTGCGAACGAGCTGGCACTGGATGTCTACCGCTTCAAGAGCGGTCCGCTTGGAGGGGATCAGCAGGTCGGTTCCAAAATATCGGATGGAGACATTGACATGATGATCTTTTTCTGGGATCCGATGTCCGCCCAGCCGCATGATGTCGATGTGAAGGCGCTGCTCCGGCTGGCTGTGGTGTACAATATTCCCGTAGCCTGCAACCGATCGTCTGCCGACTTCATGATCTCGTCACCGTTGCTGCAGAAAAAGTACGTCCGGCGACTTGACGATTACGCTGCCGTCCTGGTCGATTTGTAGCTGCAGCCTTGACGTGTCAGGATGCAGGTTTGCCCGCGCCGGTCTCGAAGCTGACATCAATATCCGGCTCCTCGAGCACCACGGCGGTCTCAAGGGGGCGCACATTTACCTGATCTCCTGCCCGGAAATGGTTCCGGTTGTCGGTGTGCACAAGGCATTCGCGGGCCTTGATGCGTACCCGGTACGTGATATCGTGTCCCTTGAATTCCCTTGAGATGATTTCTCCCAGGTAATTGTCGTAGTGGCGATTCGGCTTTTCCACCGTGAGATGCTCGGGGCGGATGGAGAGGGTGACCCGGCCTGTGGCGGGACGGTCAAGGTTCACACGTCCGAATTCGGTGAGTGCCGTAGCTCCTATGGCCTCTGCAGTGATGAGATTGGTTGTTCCCAGGAATTGGGCGACAAAACGGGTACGCGGACGGTAATAGACCTCCTCAGGTGTACCGATCTGTTCGATACGGCCATTGTTCATCACGGCGATGCGATCGGCAAAGGAGAGTGCCTCTTCCTGGTCGTGGGTCACCAGTACGGCGGTCATGCCGGCTTTTTTCAAGAGAGAGCGGATTTCGTCGCGGGTCGACTGTCGCAGCACGGCATCCAGGTTGGAAAAGGGTTCATCCAACAGAATAAGTTCCGGTGTGGGGGCGATGGCCCTGGCCAGGGCAACACGCTGCTGCTGTCCGCCCGAAAGTTCAAAAGGACTCCGGTCCCTGAATTCACGAAGTCCCATCATGCACAGAGTTTCCAGGGCACGCTCCTCACGCTGTTTGCGAGGCGCATTTCGCAGCCCGAACATGACATTCCGGATCACCGACAAATGGGGAAAAAGCGCATAATCCTGGAAGACGAAACCGATTCCGCGCTCTTCCGGCTCCACGTAGACAGAATCCCGGGATGCGGATCCGTGGCGGTGTCCGTTGCCCTTCCCGGTCCTACCCGGGACATTTGTTGTGTTGCCCTGCGGGACTGCAGGGCCGGTTTTTCGGTTGGTTTCGTTTTCAATCGTTTTGGGAGCCGGCGTCCCCTTCCCGCGGATGGTGTCCATGGATCCGTTTCTGGCCAATGTCCGCCCATTCAGGACCACTTCGCCTTCATCGGGATGCTCAAAGCCGGCAAGGATTCGCAGCGTGGTTGTCTTTCCACATCCACTGGGTCCGAGAATGGCAAAAATTTCATGCCGGTTTACGGAAAACGAAACCCGGTTGACCACCTTTTCAGATGGTTCGAATGCTTTCGTGAGGCCGGTTGCATTGAGAAGGATATCCATGGGGTCTGCTTGTTGGCGCATAAGGTGCAAATTAACGCGATGTCCATTCCCGGGCAAAAAGAAGCCCGACGAACAACGTCGAAAATAACAAAATTACAAGAGCATAGGGAGCCGCCTGACTGAACATCGCTTCGGCGGTATAGCTCCAGACATTGACGGCAAGAGTCTGGAAACCGACCGGCGCAAGCAAAAACGTAATGGGCAGCTCTTTCATTGCCGACATGAACACAAAAGCGGCCGAGACGATCAGACCGCTCCGCATGACTGGAAATGTTGCCAGGAAAAAGGCCTTGAGGCGTCCGTATCCCAGGGATCTGGCTGCCTCCTCAAGCCGTGGTGAGGCCTGGTACAGGGCGGTGCGTACCGGACCGATGGCCTCGGCCAGGAAATGCAGGGCATAGGCCAGGATCAGCAGCGTCAGTGTCTGGTACAGTATCGGAACGGCGTTGAGCGTGAAGAAGATCAGGGCAAGGGCGAAGGCCAGGGGCGGGGTGGCATAGCCCAGGTAGGCAACGCGTTCGAGTCCGCGCGTGAGGCGCGATGGATGGCGCACCCCAATGTACGCCAGTGGGATGGCAAGGGCCGTAGCCAGTACGGCAGCCGGGGCCGACGCCATGACCGATGCCGTCAGGGCCCGCTGCAAGCCGGCCAGCTGCTGTGTGTCAAAGGCCTGCATCATCCAGAACAGGATGGTGCTGACCGGCAGGACAAAGGACAGCAGCACCAGGACCGTCACGAAGATGTAGGCGGGCCATTTCCAGTGGCCCAGCGAGATGATGGCCGTCTTTTTTTCGCTTCCGGAACCGATGCGGTGAAAAAAAAGCCCGCGAAGCAACTTGTATTCAACAACGAGTGCGGTGGATGTAAGTACCAGCAGCATCAGGGCCAGCCAGGCAGCATACACGCGATCATAGGAAGCGGCATACTGCAGATAGATGGCGTAGCTGAAAGTCTCGAAACGCATCAACGAAACCGCGCCGAAATCGCCCAGAACATACAGGAAAATGATGAGGGTGCCGGCATAGTATGCCGGGCGCAATTGCGGAAGCGTGACCCGGAAGAACACTTCGGCCGGACGGTAGCCAAGCGAGCGCGATGCCTCTTCAAGGGACGGATCCAGCCCGGCCAGCGCCGAACGGAAGTTCAGATACAGATAGGGAAACGTGTAGAGGCTGATGGCCGTCAATGCCCCCGTGAAACCGCTCAGCCTGGGAAGCTCCAGTCCGAAAACCAGTGCCATGGTGCCGTTGGCGCCCGTGAAACCCAGCAAGGCGTAAGCCATCACATATCCGGGTATGGCGAGCGGCAGAACACCCATCAGGGTTAGTATTTTGCGTCCGGGAATATCGGACCGCGTTGTGATCCATGCCAGCGGCAGGGCAATCAGGGTGCCCACGACAAGCGTCCCGAAAGCCAGGAGCAGCGTATTGTAAAGCAGCCGGAGGTTTCGATAGCGAAAAACCAGTTCCATGGACAGCTGCGTGTCGGCTTCAAGGGCCCGGACCAGCAGATAAAAAAGCGGAATGAGCACAAAAAGCCCTACCAGCACCGCAGGTGTCAGGAAATACCATGACGGCAGGTTATACTTGCGGAATATGTACGTTACTTTTTGCAGCAAATTGTTTGTATCTGTCCGATTACAGCAGTCCCGCCCGGCGCAGGAGATCGAGCGTCCGGTTCAGGTCGCTGAGATCGTCAAGGTCCAGATCGGGGCTCAGTTCCTGGATGTCACGGAACGGGGTGTCGACTGCTTGCGTGGACATGCCCTCCAGTACCGGGTACTCGTAAACCTCTTGTGTGACCCACTGTTGATTTTCCTCTTCGAGAAGAAATTTCATGAAGGCGAGGGCCTCGTCCTTGTTGCCGGCCGTTTTCAGCATGCCGATACCTGCAACATTTACCAGGTTTCCGGCATCGCCATGTGCAAAAAAGGTCTGTTCGACCGGAAATCCGGGATCTGTTTCACGGAACCGGAACAGGTAGTAGTGATTGGTAAGGGCGATATCTATCTCGCCTGCCGCAAGAGCCTGCAGCATGGCGCTGTTGTTGATATAACTCTGGGCGTTGTTGCCGCGCATGTCGCGCAGCCACTGGAGGATGACATCATCGCCTTTCTGCAGTCTCATAGCGGTCAGAAGCGACTGGAAAGAACCGTTGCTGGGGGCCCATCCAACCCGTCCGCTCCACTGGCTGTCGGTCAGGCCGAAAATTGACCCGGGAAGCAGGGCCGTATCCACCCGTGAAGTGGAATAGGCCATGACACGGGCGCGTCCGCTGGTGGCAATCCAGGTTCCCTCGGAGTTGTGAAGCTGTTCGGGGAGCTGGGAAAGCAGCTCCCGCGGAAGTGTTTCAAACATGGCGTTGCGATGAACCGCTCCCAATGCGCCGGCATCCTGCGCCCAGAAGACATCGGCCGGTGTGCGCCGCCCCTCTTCCAGGAGCGCGACCGCCAGCTGTGTGGAGCCGCCGTAACGCACGTTCATGCGAATGCCGTGTTCCTGTTCGAATTTCCGGATGAGCGGTTCCACGAGGGCCTTGCTCCTTCCGGAGTAGATGGTCAGTGACTGTGCGGCCGCATCGGGCAGATGTCCCGGCAGGAGGAGCAGGAGCAGCACTCCCATCCACAAGAGAGCCCGTCGGGCACTTTTTGCAACGTTTGCAGATGTCTTCATTTTGTTCTTTTCGTTTTTTGTTGTTATCAAAATCCGTTTATGACACGATGCCAGTGCACCGTCAGAAACCCGTTTGCTGAAGCAGCAGATGAAGTCCGCCGCCGGTTACAACAACCACAAGGATCATGATCGCGATCAGTTTGAGCAGGTCCAGAAGTCCGATTTCCTTGAAAAGCACCACAAAAGTGGCGATGCAGGGGAAGTAGACCATCAGTACAACACTCGCGACGATCAGCTGGTTCAGTTCCAGTCCGAGCGGTGCCAGCATGCCCACCGCGACATCCTTTCTGAGAAAGCCGATGATCAGTGCGCCGCCTGCCTCGCCCGGCAGTCCGAAGAGGCCGGTTATCACAGGTGCGAAAGCCCGGCTGATGTAGTCGATGATGCCCAGCGTGTAAAAAATGTTCACTACAAACACCCCGAGCAGCACGTACGGCAGCGCACCACGGATGAACCCGTTCATCCGCATGTATATTTTCTTCCAGAGGGACTCCCAATAGGGCATCCGGTAGACCGGCAGGTCGATCAGCATCTCGGGGGATTCACCTTTGATGAAAAGGTTCATGATCCATCCTGTCACTATCCAGAGAAGGAACAGGGTGCCGTAAACGATTGCCAGTCCGGCTATTCCGGCTTGTCCGAGCAGGCCTATGACCATGGCCTGCTGCGCCATGCAGGGTACGACGATGGCTATGAGCGTGGCCACGATGAAACGTTCCTTTCGTGTTTCCAGCATGCGTCCGGCCATGACCCCGGGTACGTTGCACCCGATGCCCAGCATCATGGGCACGATCGACAGTCCGTGTATGCCGAGTCGCTGCATGAACGCATCCACGACCACGCCCAGGCGGGGCAGATAACCGACATCTTCCAGCAGGCTCAGGACCAGATAGAAGCTGAAAATGTAGGGCAGGACCACAGCCAGGGGAATGAACAGACCGGTTGTCAGCAAACCGAACGACTCCTCGAAATGGATTTCACCGTCAATGAGGCCGCCGACCAGGATATCATGCAGCATTCCGCCGCCCCCGAGCAGGCCCGATATCCACACTGCCACCGGAAGCCAGACAAAACTGAAAACATCCTCCAGAATCTCATGCAGGAAATCACCGAAATAGGCGACAAAACCAAAACTCAGAAGCAGTATGAACAGGGCGAAGAGCGGACCGTAAACCGGGTGGACGGTGGCATGGTCCAGTTTGTCGCGAAAGGTAGTGCGGCGGCCGGGTCTTTGCTGGATTTCCCTGCTGATCTCCGCAGCCTTATCCCACAGTGAGGCGCCGTTCTCCGACACAAGGGTGCTGCTGCGGGCTTCCGTCAGCCGGCTTTTGAGCAGCGGGATGCCCTCGCCTGTCAGTGCGCAGGTGGCGATGACAGGAACACCGAGTTTCTCTTCCAGTTTGCCGGTGTCGATGGAAATGCCGGCCTTATGCGCCTCGTCCCACATGTTGAGGGCGACCACAACCGGCTTCCCGGTCAGGAGCAACTGCAGCGTCAGGTACAGTCCGCGTTCCAGGTTGGTGGCGTCCAGCACATTGACTGCCACGTCCCCGTCGGCAATCATCTCCGAAGCAACTGCTTCCGCACGGTTGGTGGGCTCCAGGGCAAAGGTGCCGGGCACATCGATCACTTGCAGTTCCGAGTTCCCGGTACGCAATGTTCCGCTCGTGTACTCGACCGTGGTGCCGGCATAGTTTGACACCACCACGTGGGAGCCGGTCAGCCGGGAGAATATGGCACTTTTGCCAACATTCGGATTTCCCAGGAGCAAGACACGCATCCGCTTATCCTCAGAGACCGTTCGTATTGACAGGTTTGACAATCAGCTTGGTGGCCATTCCACGGCCCATGGCGGCCTGATGTCCGTCCACACTGATGATGACGGGTCCGCGAATGTACTGCGAGCTTATTCTGGAAATCTTTTTCCCCTGGCGAATCCCCATGCCTTCCAGCCGGCGGTTTATCAACGAACTGCCATTGAATGCAACGACTTCGGCCTCTTCTTTTAAGTCCAGTTCAACTAATGATTTATACATGAGGGAATAATAGTATTTACATCCATTTCCTATTAAGACTTAATCTAAATAAAATCACGCACAAGTTCATCTTTTTTTTTCTGGTGGATGCGGCTGGTATTTGCCAGACGAATTGGAAGCCGGACACACCGCAGGGGGGCGGCGATGATGATGTTGTTATCCATGATGATGAAACCATCATGCGGGTGCACCGCAGCTGCTTCAGGCGTACCTTGCCGGAGCAGTTCGGAGGGTTAAACAGGCAGCAATCGGATCAGCCGGTTCCTGTAAGCGTCGCAATCAGGGATCGGCTGCCGCCGTTGTTCCGGTGCTCGCACAGATAAATACCCTGCCAGGTGCCCAGGGCAAGCTGTCCGTTGCGGATGGGCAGGGTCAGCGAATTTCCGAGAAGAGACGCCTTGATATGGGAGGTCATGTCGTCGGGACCTTCAAGTGTGTGCTGGTAGAGAGAGGTGTCCTCCGGCACAGCGCGCGTGAAATGTGTTTCAAAATCTTCCCGGACCGTGGGATCGGCATTCTCATTCAGGGTCAGGCTGGCACTGGTGTGCAGGATGTGGATGTGCATCAAGCCAATGCGGATGTCATCGATGTGATCGAGTTGGGAGACGATCTCGTCGGTAACAAGGTGAAAACCGCGTTGCCTGGATGTGAGCCGGAGGGTTTGCTGATGCCAGATTTGTGACATAAGGTTGCCTATGGTTTGAAAAACTGGTTTTCATGATAATATACAAACGATTCAGCAAAATAGCCGCTACGGTGGAATAGCCGCTACGGTGGAATAGCCGCTTCAGTGGACCAGCCGCTTCAGCCGAACAGGCCGCTGACCGTCCCGCCGTCGTGGCTCATGCTCTGGCCGGTTACATATCCCGATTGAACGGAAAGCAGCCATGCCGCCAATCCGGCAAGCTCTTCGGCCTTGCCAAACCGGCCCACAGGCACCGCTTCTTCCATATTTTTCCTGGTTTCGCCCAATGAGAGCCCGCTTTTTTCGGCATTGATGGCAATGACGCGTTCAATGGCCGGCGTGTTGTGAGCACCCGGTGCCAGAATATTGACCGTGATGCCTTCGCGGGCCACATCGCGCGAGAGCGATTTGGCGAAACCGGCAACGGCCGCCCGCATGGCATTGCTCAGCGCCAGGACAGGCAACGGCTGCTTGATCGACTGACTTTCTATGAAAAGAATGCGGCCGTATCCAGCCTCCCGGAACCGTGGCAGAAGCCGAAGCACCAAGTCTGCTTTCCAGCGAAAGACGGAGGCATAAGCCTCGTCCCAGTCTGACATGGAGGTTTCGATCGCCGTTTTGGCAGGCGGACCTCCCGCGTTCAGCACCAATCCGTGCAACGGTTTGTCCGAGGTGACTTCCACCAGCCGGTTCAAAGTCTGCGTTTTACTCAGATCGCCCTGGATGGGAGTAAAGCGGTCGGGCCACTGGTGGTGAATTTTTGCCAGAGGGTCCTGCCTTCTTGCGATGCCGGTGACGGTGGCACCCTCCCTGCAAAGTATTTCCGTGATCGCTTTCCCAAAACCGGAACTGCAACCGGTTACGATGAAGTGATGTTGATAAATGCTCAGATCCATGCTAAAAACTGATTAGTGGTTGTCAAAAAAAACGGCGTCGCCTTGAATACGATAACACCATACGACGGTGATCCATTCGATCAAGCCTGGCTTTCATTCCGTCACATTCATTCCATCTTCTTCCTTTTCACCCTTCTCTATCATCCCTTCCCTTTTATCCCATTTCCGATTCACCCGCCCTGTCGATGGGTTCATCCATGGCCTGGAAAGTGGGCAGGCGGTATTGCCAGAGCACCAGCACGGGCATGGCCATGAAGAGGATGCGCGGCGTGGTATCCGGCGACAGCAGATAAACCAGGAAAAATAGCAGCAGAAACCAAAGGGAAAGGGCACTGGTTACGCGATTCCATCCCGCCGCGAATATCCGGTAGGCAAAAAATGGCAGCGCGAGGGTGAAGCTGAGCCAGAACGCGCGAAGCAGGGAAACCGAGCGTCCGTCAAACTGATCCACGGTGCCGGCAAGCCAGGCATCGGGACGATAAACCAGATGCGCTTCCGGTATTTGCGTAAACAACGGAACAGCCAGGTAGACGGCGGCGGCCAGTCCGAATGCCGTATACCCCTGCGCCCAAACCGACTGGCGCAGATAATCGGCAAGCGGCATGAGCAGGAGGGAAAGGAAAAGCCATTCGGACACGAAAACCCCTGTCAACACGGCCGGGATCAGCAGCAGCAGCTTTTGACGCAAAACGCCCATCAGGATCAGCCCGAACATGCAGAACATCAGTGCGTCCGGCACCGGCAAAAAGATCCCCTGCCAGAATGCGGCAAGCGGGAGCAATAGAAATGTGGGAAGTGCTACCTCCAGGGCATTGCTTCCTTTCTCTTTCATAGAGAGGTAATACATCCATCCGAATCCCAGCAGCAGGTAGACAAAGTTCAGGGATCCGGTGAGAAGTCCGATGCTTTCATCGCCGGAAAGTCCGAAGGTCACGGCGATCAGTCCGCTGATCAGCGGGGCCAGGAACCGGAAGCTTATGACATCCGATCCAAAAAAATCAAACGTTTCAGCCAGCTCAATATAGTGGAAGAGGTCACCGTAGCGTCCATTCGGACTGATTCTTCCCTCCGCCATCAGCACAAAATGGGCGATCATCACTACCGAACAGGCCGAAGCAAGTACCGGCAGGGAGATGTAAAGGGTCATCGAGAAACGTGTGGCCTTCATTGATGTGCCTTTCGATGATGTGCCTTTCGATCACGGGTTCGCATGCAGGGTATCAAGGTGCGGCAGGTCAGAGCAGTGATTTGACCGTTTCACCGATAAGCGCCGGGCTTTCGGAAACGGTTATCCCGGCTGCCTTGAGGGCTTTGATCTTGTCGTCGGCCGTGCCCTTGCCGCCGGAGACGATGGCCCCGGCGTGGCCCATCCGGCGACCCGGGGGTGCGGTGCGTCCGGCGATGAAGGCCACCACCGGCTTGGTGACATTGTCCTTGATCCACGCTGCCGCCTCCTCTTCGTCGGAGCCGCCGATCTCACCGATCAGCACAATGGCCTCGGTCTCGGGGTCATCCTGGAAGAGCGCAATGGCATCGCGGTGCTTTGTACCGATGACCGGATCCCCGCCGATGCCGATAGCTGTGCTCTGTCCCAGCCCGATCTTGGTCAGCTGGTCCACGGCCTCGTAGGTGAGCGTACCGGAACGGGATACCACCCCGATGGGACCCCTGGTGAATACGTTGCCAGGCATGATTCCGACTTTGGCCTCGCCGGGTGTGATGATGCCCGGACAGTTGGGGCCGATCAGCCGCGCACCATGGCGCCGTGCAATCTCCCGCGCATTGATCATGTCCTTGACCGGGATCCCTTCGGTGATGCAGACGATCAGGCCGATCCCGTTCATGGCAGCCTCGGCAATCGCGTCAGCGGCAAAAGCCGGCGGCACAAAGATCACGGAGGTATTCACCCCCTCCTTTTCGACTGCTTCTGCCACGGTATTGAAGACGGGCCGGTCCAGGTGACGCGTGCCGCCCTTGCCCGGAGTCACTCCCCCGACGACTTTGGTCCCGTACGCGATCATCTGCTCGGCGTGAAAAGTGCCTTCGTTCCCGGTAAACCCCTGAACAACAAGACGGGTATCTTTTCCAACTAATACGCTCATGCCAATTTTCTATTTGAGAATTACAATGGTTAGCCACATTTTCAAGAATGTTTGGAATATACCCACCCCGCAGGTGAGATTCCAAACGCATTAAGGCCAGTCCGGATAACGGCATCTTTTGCAGAACCGTTCAATCAATTGCTTTTTTTCTGGCATCCGTGACAGATCCGTTCCTCATCTTCCCGGAGTATATTGTATCTTTCGTCCGGAGTGCAGCGTGCCTGACTGCCATGGGCTGCCCGCTATGCCGGACGGACCGTCCACGGCACGGCCGTTTTGCAAAAAGAGTTTTCAACCGTATTCAACATTCCCATGATTCCGGATGACAAAAAAGAGGAAGTGCGTGATGCCGCGGACATCGTGGATGTCGTCTCGGATCATGTGAAATTGCGCCGCACCGGCAGCAACTTC
>SL_8KL_010_SEDDRAFT_10000724_pt1 | contig 28874 bp, 22 predicted proteins | sample SodLakKL_010_SED_4_FD_11160 | JGI IMG/M metagenome (IMG submission 11160) | reverse complement strand
GAACACACGTAAGGTCGCTCCTTGCGTGGAGGAAACCCGTCGATCGGGGTTCAAATCCCCGTGCCCCCATTCACTTCGTGAATGTGGTCACTGCGCGGAAGAAAACCTTCCGCTGGACCACTCGAAAACTTCGTTTTTTGCGGGTCCCCGTGCCCCATAGTTTTATTTTTAATATTTTATTTAATAGATTGTTCTCCTGCTTGCTATGGTAATTGCTTTAGCTCTCTACAGCAAGAAAGACAAGCGAACCTAGCCGAAGAAAATCTTTTATAATTTGCTATAGTTAAAAGTAGCACGCTCCTGCATCTGCTTTACCTGCAGGTCTATAGGAGTGTATACTTGGAGAGGATGGTGTGAGGATCATAAGAAATTTGTTGGTTGGCTTTTTGGCTATAATGTTAGTTGCGAGTGTTTTTGGAACGGTGATAGGAACTGGAGTTAGTGTTGAAGATGATTCTTTGTCTGAAGAAAGTGTTGTTGAAGAGGATGCTGTAGAAATCTACGACTGGTACGATCTCAACGCAACTAGAGAGGATCTGAGTGCCGATTATGTGCTCATGAACGATCTGGACGAAGATACCGACGGTTACGACGAGCTTGTCGATACTGAAGATGGTTGGGAGCCGATAGGGGGTTTTACAGGCACTTTAGACGGGAATGAACATGAGATAAGTGACCTCTATATCGATCGCCCAAATACCGATCACGTCGGCCTTTTTGGCTATATTGGCAAGGGTGGAGAAGTTCGAAACGTGAGTGTTATCGATGCAGACGTGAGCGGTAACGAAAATGTAGGTGCCCTCGTGGGAAAGAACTTTGACACGGTGTCCAAGTCTTATGCAACGGGAATCGTTAGCGGGACTGCCGAAATAGGATATACAAGTGTAGGCACTCTCGTGGGATATAACGATCAAGGCACGGTCTCCCAGTCATATTCAAGAGGAGATGTTAGCGGAGTGAGTGTAATAGGTGGTCTTGTGGGAAGAAATGCTGGCTCAGTTGAAAACTCGTATGCGACAGGTGACTTGAGTGGAGAAGAGCGCGTAGGCGGACTCGTTGGGAGGAACACTGGCTCAGTGGAAACCTCGTATGCTAGGGGAAACATGAGCGGAGATAGTCAAGTAGGTGGACTCGTGGGAAGGAACTATGATACGGTGTCAAACTCGTATGCTACGGGAAATGTGAGTGGCGGCCGGTATATCGGTGGCTCCGTAGGATATAATTCTGGCTTAGTATCTCAAGCGTATACAACCGGTTACGTGAGAGATACTGATGAAGAATATACTAGTGAAGGCGGACTCGTGGGATGGAACATTGGCACGGTTGCTGACTCTTTTTGGGATATTGAAACTTCTAGCATAGAAGAAACCGACGGAGGAATTGGAAAGACTACTGCTGAGATGGTAAAAGAAGAGACCTTCACCGATGCAGGATGGGATTTTGACGAGGATTGGGATATTATCGAAGAGCAGACTTATCCTTACTTTCAGTGGCAGGAGAAAGATACTTATCCGTATGCCCCGCTCTCTCACTTCGAGGTTGAAATTGTAGATTACGATGAAGAGGTAGAAGAAGGTGAAGAGGTGATGGTTCAATACGAAATTGAAAATACAGGTGAGGTAGAAGATACGCAGGAAATCGAGTTTTACGTTGATGATAATCTAATAGAGACTGAGGATGATGTGTCCTTAGAAGCAGGCGAAGTCCACGAAGGTGAGTTCACCTGGGAGACAGAAGAAGGAGACACGGGAGATCACGAGCTTGAAGTTGCTAGTGAGGATGATTCTGAAATGTTTACGGTTACCGTGAGGGAAGAAGAGGAGGATGACGGGATTCCAGGATTCACTTCCACACTGCTACTACTCAGTGTGATCTTCGCAGTCGCCATTTACGGTAAAAAGAAGCGATCATGACGAGAAAAGAACCATAGACAAGGAAAACCATCAGGTTTACCCAGGTATAAAAATCTCTTTTTTCTTATTTTCTGTTACTTAGGAGGAAAATAGACGGATAAAAAGTACTCAAATCTAGTGATAGTGGACTTAGTGTTTACCGAATCATAAACTTACATGGGAAGAGACTGAAGACACTGTTTTCCGGCTAGACACACTAGAACTATCGGCGTAGCTATTGAAAAGAGTGTGCATATCAATCAAATTTAATCAGTAATATCTAGAGAATTTACCATTAAATATGTGTTAAAATCCCCGTGTGTCCCCATATTCATCAAAATTACAATTTTTATAAAATTAGAACTTTATTCAGATATTTTTTCTAGGAAAAATTGCCCTCTCGGAGATATCTTCGATTTATTTCGCTTGGGCACTTGAAAATCTCAACTTTTTAGCGAGTCTTGGTCTCTCTATGTTCTTATTTGCCAAATACAACAACTTGATAAATTAACTCGAAATCAATAAATCTTCAGATTTGAACGTAAAATATATATTGATTCTTGAACCATGGTAACTAGAGGGCAAATGAGAGTACTGTTGGTCGATGAAGATACTGGCCTTTTAAACCAGGCAAAAGAGTTTTTAGAGAAAGAGAGAGATGAATTTGTAGTAAATACCGCCGAATCTACTGAAGCAGCGTTGCAATCCTTTAAGGAAGACCATTACGATGCTATAGTTTCTGACTATCATTTTTCTGAGATCGACGGGATTGAATTTTTGAATCAGGTAAGAAAAGAAAAAGATGATCCTATTCCATTCTTCCTATTTTCTGAAAAGATCAGTGAGGAGGCTGCTGTGAAAGCTTTGAATTTAGGAGTAAACCGTTATATCAGAAAAGGAGAAGAGCCTAAATCTAAATTTTCTTCCTTAGCAGAAGCTGTAGTCAAAGAGGTCGAGCATAGAAAGAATGCTGAGATGCTCGTGGAACTAAACTCGCTACTAATGTCGATCCGTAATATCGACCGGCTGATTTTTGAAGAGAACGAGATTTCTTCACTGTTCGAGAAGTCCTGCGATGTTCTACTCGAAACTGGCGGTTATCTGAATGTAGAGATAGCTCTTTACAACGATGATGATGGAAAGATAAAGCCCTTTTCGAGTTCAGGAGAGCACGAACATTGGGACTGGGAGTTGACGAAAGATGGCAAAGGCGACGCACCAGAATGTGTAAAAGAAGTCATGAGTACTCGCTCGACTACTATAATCAAAGGAGTGAAAAATTACTGTAAGGTATGCGATTACCCAGAAGATGAGATTGATCATCATACCGTTTTAGTACCGATGATCTCACAAGGAGAGTTGTTCGGGTTCCTGATCGTATGTCACAAATCAGACAGGTTCATCTCACAGAGAGAAGTAGAACTACTTGAAGAGGTAGTCGATGACTTATCTCTTGCTAGAAGAAGGATGATGGCGGAAAAAACACTCGAAGAAGAGCGCGATCTCTTCGTGGAAGGCTCTACTGTCTTATTCAAATGGAGAGCTAAGGAGAGTTATCCTATAAACTACGTCACTCCGAATGTAGAGAATCTGTTAGGTTATAGTCAAGAAGAACTGATCAGTAGAAATATAAGTTATGCTAGTATGCTTCCTGAACCCGATCTTAATCAATTGAATAGAGAGGTCGAGAGACATATTGATATCGGTGCAGATAGAATCAACCACAGACCATACCGTCTGATAAAAAAGAATGGAGAACCCATCTGGGTCAAGGACTATACTAAAATAATCAGAGAAGATGAAGAGGTCAAATATTATCTTGGCTACTTGGTCGATATCACGGAGCAGAAACAAGCGGTCGAAGCACTTCAAAAGAGCGAAGAAAGGTATCGCAGGCTCTTTGAATCTGCTAAAGACGGTATATTGATCTTGAACTCTGAAACTGGGGTAATCAAGGATGCTAATCCCTATATAAGGGATATTCTCGATTATTCCTTAGATGAACTGCAGGAAAAGAAGCTTTGGGAGATAGGAAGTTTTGAAGAGTTATGTGAAAATTGGGAAAAGTTCAAGGAGCTTAGGGATAAAGGGTATGTGCGTTATGATGATTTGCCTCTCGAAACCAAAGATGGTAGGAAGGTGCCTGTTGAGTTTGTGAGCAACGTCTATCGAGCTGGTGGAGAAGAAGTTATACAGTGCAATATAAGAGAGATATCTGAAAAGAAAAAAACTGAAGAAGAATTAGAAGAAAAACATCGTCTGCTTCAAAATCTTCTAGGTAATGCACCTGGAATGGCTTTCCGTTGTCTTTTAGATGAACACTACACGATGAAGTTCCTGAGTCAGGGCTGTAAAGAATTGACTGGATACGAACCGGAGGAACTCCAAGATAACAAGAAATTGTCTTACAAAGAATTGGTCCTTCCTGAGGATCGAAAAGAACTTCGAGATAAAATTCAAAATTCTGTTGAAGAAGGTGAGCGGTATCAAGCCAACTACCGTATCGAAACTGCTGAAGGAGATGTAAAATGGGTTTGGGAGCGGGGAAAAGGAGTCGAGAGTGACGAAGATGAGATGTATCTCGAAGGCATTATCATGGACATCACTGAAAGGATGGAGATGGAGAGAGAACTCGCCAAAAATGAGGAGAAATACAGGACTATATTTGACTCAGCGAACGATGCCATAATTATAATGGATGGGAAGAAGTTCATAGATTGCAATTATAAAGCTGAAGAGATGTTTGGATACAGTCGTGAAGACATCATAGAGAGAACATTTTGGGGCCTCTCTCCTGAAGAACAACCCAACGATAGGAGTTCAAAGGAAAAATCTATAGAGAAGATCCAACAAGCTGTAAAAGGAGAATCACCTTTCTTCGAATGGGTTTTTAGGAAAAAGAACGGTACTGATTTCCATACTGAAGTAAGCTTGAATAGATACGAGATCGATGATGAATCTCGTCTCATAGCAGTTATCAGGGACGTGACTGACAAAAAGGAAGCTAGGGAGAGAAAAAAATTTTTGCACACGATGCTTCGACACGACGTAGGCAATAAGATCCAGACAACGAAAGGGTATCTAAAACTTTTAGAAGATAAATATGAAGATGATGAACTAGTTTATAAGATGATGAGAGCGATAAATGAAGCTCAAGATATTATAGAAAAGGTCGAAAAACTAAGAAAGGTTGAGGAAGAGGAAAAGATCCGGGACGTATATATCGAATCCCTTATCAGTGAAGTTTTAGAGAAGTTTGAACCTCATCTTGAAGAAATAGATATCGATCTAGAAATGAAAAAAGAAAGATTTAAAGTCAAAGGTGGGCCGTTATTAGAGGCTCTATTTTCTAACCTTATCGAAAACTCTCTCAAACATTCGGGTTGTGATAAGATAAGCATTAAAGTTCTTTCTGAAGGAGAAGACGCTTTGATTATATTTGAAGATGATGGGATAGGAATTCCAGACGAAAAAAAGAAAAAGATACTCGAAAAAGGGTTCAAGTCGGGCGAAAAAGGAGGATCTGGTCTGGGGATGTACTTGGTAAAGGAGATAGTAGATAATTATGAAGGAGTGTTAGAAATTAAAGATTCGGAACTAGGCGGTGCCAGATTTGATATACATCTCAAGCGTGCTTGAATCTATCCATTTGATTTTAGATTTTAATTAAAACACAAATATCCTTACTCGATTTAAGCTTTAAAAATCATGGATTTAAATTATCTAAAATGCGATTCAAGTATCCTTTCAATTCTTTCTTTTCCTCTTCATCAAAACCTTCCAACATCCTGTTTTCAGCTTTCTGATCTATCTCTTTTATCAGATCTTCGATTTCTTCTTTTTTATCGGTCAAGAATATTCTTGAGGCTCGTTTGTCATCCGGATCCTTCTCCTTCCTGAGATATCCTTTCTCTACTAGTCTTTTTATTATCTTAGATGTGGTAGATTTCGATACGTGGAGTCTTTGGCATATTTCTTTTTGGGTTACACCGTCTCCGTTCTTGATCAATTTGAAGAGTAGTGGAAACTCTCCTCTATTGAAATCATAGGGTTCAAGTTCGGAGCGTATCAATTTGATCAAATTTTTATGAACTCTTTGATATAATTTGTGAATTGAATCTTCTTCGGAGGATTTACTTGTCATTTCATAAACCTTATAGCCATCATAATATTAAATTTTGTCACTTCTAAATCTTTGATCTAAAACTTGTTATATTAATATTTTGAGCGATTAAACAAATTAACAGTTATGTGGATATTAGCAATATATTAGTATTAAAATAAATATAGAACATACCCTCTCAATTGAAGTCTACTAAAAGATGGCTACTCGTTCTTTTTTTTATTTTTTCTTCCTATCTTCCAACATCCGTGAAATTACTTTTTGATTTTCTCTCTTCTTCTCTTTTGCTTCCTTGTCCAATCCGATCGGCCCTACTGAGCCAAAAGCTTTTAAGAAAAAGATAATGGAGACGATCATTAGTACGTATCCTGGTAGAGATAAGATGGAATAGGATTGGGTGTAGTACCTTACCGTATAAGTATAGCTCAATTCTCCTCTAGTTACATTGAAGTCGATGTAGTCTATTTGGTAGTATTCACTCATATTTATGGTGTTATCGTTTAGGTCTTCTATTTCTCCGTTCTTCATCTCCCATCTTCTAATCTCCTTTATCAATCCGTGTTCCCCTTCGAACTCCTCTTTTAGTAGAGTAACGTTTGCGTTTGTATCTTCTTGATTACTCCGGAGCTCTAGCGAGGCATTTTTCAATCCTTGGTGTCCACCAATCCCCCATCCAGTATACTCTTCTAATAAAGAGTCGTCATGTGCTAATTCATCATAGGGTAAAGGTAAGCGAGCTTCTATTCTCTTATTCTCTTCAGCTGGTATCGTATCCTCTTCTATCCGTTCCTCGAGTGTGGGATAAGTAGAAGTTACAGTCAAAAGAAAACCTATACCAAACAGAGCGATTGTCAATTGGACATCACGACTAGTGAATATTTGAATGATGAATGATTTTATATCAGAGAATTTCAGTTGATTCACCTTATATAAAAGAGAAAAAAACTGATTTATAAACCTTTGCGTTTATTTTTCATAGGCTATTTCTAATCCTCAGTATTCTCTAAGGATGGTGCAGGTCCTGGCCCCCCACTGATCACCTTTTCTTTCCACAATCCGAGAGAGTAAACGAATAATGCAACTCCCGCAGCCGCTATATTGCTTATAGCCATGCCTATCCATACACCGGTGTCATCCAATCCGAGCAGTAGACCGAAAAGGAAGACTAAGGTCAGTCTTAAACCCCAGATCCTGCCCAAGTTTAGTGCCATCTGTTGAACGGTATGGCCGGATCCGCCCATTATCTTAGTAACGCCTCTAAATATACCGAAGAAGGGCATCGATAATGAGAATATCATCAGGTATTCAGCTCCAGATCTGATAACCGCTTCTCGGCCGGGCACCATAAATCCTATGAGAATTTCTCTCAACAGGAATATCATCAGTGCTATGACACCCATAAGTACAGCGAGTGTCAACAGACCCGTCTTCGCGACTTTTTCACTCCTCTCTATCATGTCCGCACCAAGGCTTTGACCTATCATCGTACTCATAGCCATCGTCACTCCGCCCATCACTAGAAACGTGATATTGAGTATCCTGCTTCCTGCACCGTATGCAGCTCCGGCCGTTGCTGGATCAGGCAGTCTATATATCACGGCCCACAATATGAGAAATCCTAATGCACTTCCGAATCTTCCTGCAGAGGCTGGAAGACCAACTTTCAAAAACTTTTTTATTTTCTTTAAATCAGGGTAAAGATAAGATAATTTGATCTTGAGTCCCACTTTACCCGTAAACATCAGATAGAATGAGTAAATGGCTCCTAGAGCTCTCGTAGCTATGGTAGCATAAGCCGCTCCTTCGAGACCCATCATCGGTATAGAATATCCGAAGATAGTGGGTATAGTAAAATTCAATGGACCTAGACTAACTGTTGACCCAGATCCGAATATGAGAAAAGGATCTATGATCATGTTTAGGATGGCTGTAACAGCAACTATCTTCATGGGTGTTATGTTATCTCCCCAACCTCTCAATATGAACATGAAAGCGAAGAAAAGAAACATGAAGGGCATACCCATGAATATTATCTGAAGGTATCTAGTCCCATAATCTGCTAGTTCTACCCCTTCTGGGCCATGACCGGTCAAAAGTTCAAGTAGATAGGGGCTTGAGAAGTAACCTATGATGGCTAAAGCGATAGATAGAACGATCACTATAAAATACAATTGACCAGCGTATTTTTCTGCTTTGTCAAAATCTTTCCTACCTGTATATTGTGATACCAAAGCCAAGCCAGCGACTCCTAAACCGATCTCCAAAGACATGATGATGAAAACTACAGACCAAGCTTGGCTGGCAGCAGCTACGGAATAATCTGCGACTTCCCCTGGTAATCTTCCAAGCCAAATGGTATCTACAAGATTATACAGCGTCCTTAAAAAAGTCGCAACCATTATAGGCCATCCGAGTTTGAACATGACCGCGAGTATATTACCTTCCAATATCTCGTCTTTTTCAGGACGCCCCATTTTCTTCTTCAGTTTATTGTAAATACTAGTGTCCTTGGTCATTAGACATCCTAATTTCTTATGAAACTAAGATATATAATAGTTTCCCATGAAACTAAATATTCATCCCTCTTCTTCCTTCTCTCTACGAGGCTTATCATCTTCGAGCCTTACGTTAGATTCAGGCGTAGGTTTGTCCTTGATGACTTTTTCCTTCCACCAACCGGTTTTATATACACCTAGTGCCAGTCCGAAAGCTATAACGTTGCTCAATGCCATCCCCAACCATACACCTGTCGAATGCATCGAAAGGAAAATAGCGAAAAGGAAAACAAGCGGCAATCTGAGACCCCATAGTCTTACCAGGCTCAGCCCCATCTGCAGTCTAGTGTGTCCAGAACCACTCAAAAGTGAGGTTACACCTCTGAACACTCCGAAGAAGGGCATCGCTAGTGAGAATATCATCAAAAAGTTAGCTCCCTCCGCTATAACTTCTGGAGAGTCGGGTATGAATATCATTATCAAATTATTTCTCAGAGCGAATAAGATCGCAGTAAAGAAAAGCATCAGACCAGCTACAGCTAGGAATCCTTTTTTTGCGACCTCTTCAGATCTTTCTATATCATCCGCACCTAGACTTTGTCCGACCATGGTACTTATAGCCATGGCGAAACCACCCATTATCAGGAAGGTTATGTTCAAAATACGGTTTCCTACACTGTATGCTGCTCCAGCGACTTCTGGATTTGGAAGTCGATAGATGACGGCCCATAAGATTATGAAACCAATCGAAGTTCCGAATCTGCCTATGCCCGCAGGCACACCGATACTCAAGAAGCTTTTAAGTCTAGAGATGTTCGGTTTAAGGTAAGAAAGCTTAAGTTTAATACCTACTTTTCCAGCAAACAACATATATGTAGCATATATGGAGCCGATGCCTCTGCTCATTATAGTACCTATAGCTGCTCCTCTAACTCCCAAAGCGGGTATCGGACCGAATAAAGGCAGCTCAGGAACAGTAACACCGATGAAAGGTATGGTTCCTGAACCGAAGATCAGTACAGGATTTATGATCATATTCAAAGTTACGGAGACAGCGGTTATCTTCATCGGTGTTATGGTGTCTCCCCATCCTCGAAGAGTGAACATGAAAGCGAAGAAAAGGAACATGAAAGGTAGACCGATGAATATTATCTGTATATATTGAGTACCGTAATAGGCCAAGGCTGCAGAGTCCTCACCACTACCTACGAGCAGATCCATAAAAGTTGGAGTCATGAAGTATCCAAATATACCTATCAATATTGACGCTGTGATCGCGATGAAGTAAAGTTGACCAGCCGTTCGATCGGCTTCTTCAAAGTTTTTTGAACCTGTATATTGAGATATGAGTGCTAACGCAGCGATCCCAAATCCCATCTCGATAGACATCATCATGAACACGACGGTCCATCCCTGGCCTACTGCCGTAACGGAATACTCAGCGATTTGAGCATCAGGAATCCTACCAAGCCAGAAAGTATCGATCAGGTTATAAAGAGTCCTTAAAAAAGTAGCGACCATCATCGGCCATCCTAATTTGAACATGACCGCAAGAACATTACCTTCGAGTATCTCGTTCTTTCCGGGTTTCTTCATCCTATCTTTCAAGAAAGCATAAACTCCTTCTTTCCTCATTCCCTTAGCGATCTCTCCAGGTTTCTTTATAATGCTCTTTAGGATGGAGATCAGCCAACGAAAAATACTGAATTTATCTTCGTCCATCACTTTTCGATAACCGATTTAGGAAAGGGTATTAAAAATTTTGCATCACTGTGCAAACATTAAGATGATGTAATAACGATTAAAAAGAAATTTAATTTCTTCAATTATTAAAAAATCTTTTAGATAGTTGTTTCCGCAGCTAAAAAGCATGTCTCGTATCCGAACTCTCTTTCTACTAACCCCATCATCTTTCTAACTCCGAGTGTTTCCGTCGCATAGTGACCCGCGAAGATCAAAGGCATGTCTAGATCTATAGCCTCGTTGTAAGTCTTATAGGTTCGTTCACCAGTGATTAAGAGTTCTGCTCCATTTTCCTTCGATGGTTTCAGAGCCTGTCCACCTTTTCCAGTCAAGATCCCTACCTTCTTGATCTTCTTTTTTCCCTTCAACGTGTAAGTATCAGTATCCAATTTTTCCTCTAACTCTCTGGCTATTTCTTCGACCCGTCTCTCTTCTTCAAGTACAGCTATCCTAGCTATTTTCGTATCTTTGTATTCCATGAAAGGTTCTCGAGGTTTAGCTCCGATGGTTTTAGCTAATTCAACGTTGTTGCCAACCTCGGGATGAACGTCTAAAGGGAGATGAGCACCATAAAGTCCAATGTTATTTTGAATTAGATCATGGACAATTTCATAATCCTTGCCAACTAGCGGTCCAAGCCCATTGTTCCATATCAGCCCGTGATGGACGAACAAAAGATCAGAGTTTTTCTCAATCGCTCTTTTCACGATGTCTTTTCTGACATCTACGGCGAAAGCAATTTTTTCTACTTCGGTAGGAGCATCGATTTGAACTCCGTTTTTGCTCTCGTCTTCAATGTTATCTATATTTAGAAAATCATCTAAAAATTCTACCAAGTCTGAATCACTTATCATTTCCAGTCACACCAGTAAAATAAAAACAAGCTAAATATTCCTTTCGGTTCTCAAATTAAGAAAAATAATATATGTCTTAATTCTATTCCTTTACCGGTGGAAAATATGACGTATTTATTTTCAGTCGACATCGAAGGTATATCTGGAGTGGTTTCGGGACCCCAATGTAAGATGGATTCTAAGGAATACGATAGAGCACAGGAACTCATGACGAAAGAAGCGAACGCTGCCGCAAAAGGAGCATTCAATGCAGACGCGGAAAATGTCTACATCACCGACGGCCACGGAAAGATGAGAAATATAATAGTTGAAGATTTAGATGAAAGGGTTGAACTCTTCAGTGGAAGACCTAAACTGCTCTCACAGATGGAGGGCCTCAGCGAAGATCTAGAGGGAGTCGGATACGTCGGCTATCACAGTTCAGCCCATAGTCAAGGTACGCTTTCACATACTTATTCCGGTGCAGTAGTAGACAAACTCATGATAGGAGATGTGATGGTCAGCGAATTCGCGATGAATTCTTTCCTCGCGGCGCAGTATGATGTACCTGTCTTCTTCCTGGCGGGTGACGACGAGATAATAAGAGAAGCTAAGAAACTCTACCCGGAAATACCTCACGTCCAGACTAAAAAAGCTACAGGACGCTACAGTGCGAAATGCAGGCATCCTAAAGTCGTTAGAGAAGAGATCGAGGAGAAAGTCGAAGAAGCGATAAGCAATGATATGGGCAGGATAATAGAACCCGATGATACTCGTTACCATGTCTGGTTCAAAGACGCCGGAAAATTGGACAATCTAGAACTCTTACCATCAGTGGAAAGGACAGGTCCTAAAGAGTTCGTCATAGATACAGGGGAAATAGAGATGAATTACAAGGTCTTCAGAGCCTGTACTATGTTGGCTACCGTGGACTCGCAGTGATCGAGTTTTATCAATGGTAATATGGATCAACATCAAGGATATCAACAGCAGGGTTGGGGTTTACCTAGAAAAGCCCGTTTCAATCACGCGTCGACTCTTCGACGGATAGGAGCGTATATCATAGATATCATCTTGTTATGGATATTTACTGGACTCCTTTTGTTAGTTTTCATAATACTTGGATTTATTTCTTGGCAGATGTTTATAGAAATCGATCCAGACCCTATGGTTTTTGGATTTTATAGAGCGTCTTACCTTATTTTTATCACAGCGATAAGCGCTTTTATACATCTTGCCTATTTCACTTTCCTTGAGTCTGAGAAAGGTGGAGGAGCTACCATCGGCAAGAGAGTACTAGATATCAAGGTTGTAGATGAATATGGAAAAAAAGTCGATCTCGTCACATCTTTCATCCGAAACATCGTTAGATGGTTGTGGCAAATCCCTTGTATCGGTTTAATCATACTGATAATAGATGTTGTACTTATAGCCGACAGCGACCAAAGGATAGGAGATAGATTAGCATCTACTTATGTAGTGAAGGAAAGCGGGATTAGCCGTGTTCATCCCGATCATGGAACATCGCAAGGATATCCTCAACAACGGGATCGGTCTTCACAGCAGACTCCACCCCCTCCTAAAAAAGATGAACCTCGACGAGATCAGGTACCACCACCCCCTCCCGATACCGACAACGAATAATCTGCCCGTACTTCTTAGATAAAGGATAGAAAAACCAAGAACTGATATCTATAGCCTCCTAAACGTGGCCACTTTTCAACTGTCAAAAGCAAAGATACCGGAGAGCGTTGCATGACTTGTGGTTTGAAAAGCTAAATCTGTAAAAACTTTATATGCTTTGTACCTGATATCTATTAACGAGGAGAAGACTATGCCTTATGATTCGGATAGATGTCACTTTTGCCGTAATTGGACGAAAGAGTACAAAAGGGTGGGAGACAAGAGCATCTGCAAAGACTGCCTGGATGAACTGATAGATATCATAAAAGAGGAGATCCAGTCATAACTCGATCTCTATCCCGTAAACCTCTTCTGGATTTTCTTTGTGTATAGCCCATATATCCTCTTTTTCTAGAACTCCTTCTTCATACAATTTGATAGTTTTCTTAGGAACGTTTTTGATCCCTAACACCGCTCCTGGTCTGTTCGGGTCGTCTAGATAGTCCGTCTCTAGAAGGAATCGATTTCCTTTAGATATAGCTTCTTTGATATTTCCTTCGTTAGCCAATATCGATGGAAACAGACCGTGATTCTCCTCTCTATCTACCAATGGGGGAGAGTAATGTTTTACTATCTTTTTTCTCGGGAGACCTACTTCGTCAGCCATCTCGCCTATCTCCTCACATACTTTCGGTGTGGTGGTTTCTGTATGTAAAACGACTGAATAATCTCCGTCAGATGCCAGTTCCATACCATATCTCATTATCCTGTTGGAAGCCTGTAACACTTCCTCCGAAACGTCGAAATGCGGTCGGCCTATCTCACCTAGTGCGACGACTCTATCTCTTTCTAGGTAATCGGCAGCTAACTCCATCCCTTCTTTCAATATTTCTTCCCCTTCTTTGAGACCTACTTTGTCTTTCAGATCAACCAGGTCTACTGGGTAGGGACCTAAAGTCACGAATATATCAACCGAAGTTTCTTCCATGCATCTTTCCGCTAACCTGACAGTCCTATCGTATATGGGTTCGTATCCTTTCTCATCCCACTCTCTAAGATCATGGTAAGGAAGATGAGATAATATAAGGTGAGTGCCTCCTGCTCTCTCGAACTTCTTTATCGCTTGGACATTATCTCCTCGTTCCTGCAGGTGTATGTGGTTGTCTAGGATCGGTATGTTATCATCCAAGTTCATGTTCCCTTCTATTCGTTCTTACCTTAAAATGTTTATCAGAGCTCGGTTTGAAGCGAAATATTAAAAAGAGATGAATATTCTGTAGAGATATCTTGACTGAAGTAGTCATTGTAGGAGCGGGCCCAATCGGCCTTCGAGTCGCCATCAGCACCGCTACTGCAGGTTACGAAACGGTTGTTTTAGAAAAGGAACCGGTGATAGGTAAGCCTGTTCAGTGTGCCGGTTTAGTCAGTCCACGTGTCGTCAAGATGACAGGAACTAAAAGCGTTATCGATAGGCCGAAGAAGGCTGTTATCAATTCACCATCGGGCGAGAGCTTAACAATCAAAGCGAGAAAGGAAAAAGCTGTCGTGATCGATCGGGCAAAATTCGATAAAGAGATGGCGAAGAAGGCTGTAAAAGCCGGTGCCGATATCCGACTCAGGTCTGCTGTGAAAAATACCACCTATAATGGTAATAGAATCGTTGAATATGAGCGGGAAGGAGAAAAGAAATCTTTGAAAGCGGATTTAGTGATAGGTGCGGATGGAGCAACCTCTACCATCAGGAGAAAAGCAGGTCTTCCTTCCCCAGAGGAAGTTCTACCTGCTGTTCAGGCGGTAGTACCTTCGAATAACGATACAGTCAAAATTAACATGGGTAGCGATGTAGCACCAGGCTTTTTTCTCTACGAAGTACCATTTCCTACGGGAAAATTGGTTGGACTTGCTACCGACGACGGGAACACCTACCAACATCTGATGAACTATCTAGAATCGAAAGGTTTAGATGATAAAGTGATAACATATCTTTCTGGAACCATACCTATTGGGAATCTCGAAAATACTGTAGATGATGGACTGTGCCTCGTCGGTGATTCTGCATGTCAAGTCAAGCCTCTTTCAGGAGGCGGTATCTTTCTCGGTTTGAAAGCCGCTGACATATGCTCAGAAGTTGTAATTGATGCTCTACAAGAAGAAGATATTTCAAAGAGAAGGTTGAGAGAGTATCATGAGAGATGGCAGCAAGATATAGGAAAACAGATCTCAAGAGGGATGAAGATAAGAAACGTTATCAAGAATTTCTCCGACGAGGATATAGATGAATTTATCAGTATATTGAATAATGACAAAGCGAAGAGGGTTATAGAAGAAGAGGGAGATATAGATTATCACTCAAGGCTTTTTAAACCTCTCCTTAAAGCTACTCCTGAACTTCTTAAACTTACCGGTCCAGTTATCAAAAGTCTTTTCTAATTTGGGGAATGAGTTGTATTTTTCCTGCATATAGAACATGACTGCTAGAACTCCTGAGACTGTAGTGATGATACCGAGTGCGTACTGCGGCCAGCGTGGAAGGGGATCTCTCACTTCAAAGGTGCTTTCCGGTAGAACACTGTTTGAATTCATTTCTATCGGTTCATCTTCCATCGAAAATTCGAGTGTAAAGCTTATAGAGTAAACACCTTCCTCTGTATCCTCGGATGTAGTGATCAGATATTCTAACTCTTCCGTCTCATTGTTAGAAAGGTCCCCTATCTCTGAAGTCGAGTAAGTTTTCCTGTTATCGAAAACAGGCGGTTCTTCCACCTCGGAGATATTTTTATCGACGTCGAGATAGCTGTACCAGTATATATTCACAGTAAATTTGATATCTTCCATATCATTAGTGTAAGGGTTTTTTAAAGTGATCATCATGTTTCCCTCGTTTCCAGGCTCAATACTCGGGGTGTCGATTTCGTATATCAAATCGTTGGTGAAACGTGGAGCATAAATGTTCTCGATATCATCGGATCGGACAGAGAAAGGAAGATGAGAGATAAATAATATAAAGACTAATATTATGACCAGATGTTTTTTGTACATCAGCATTGTATTAATCACTGTGACTATAAAATACTTATGTGACCGGATATCATAGTATTGATGCATGAGTGAGGAAAGTCATCCCATTTTGAGAGTTCCGAAGGAAAAAGGAGAAGAAACCCTGCAGAAACTCAAACAGCAGGGTAATCTCGATCCTCGAAGGACCATAAGGAGAGAGGATGAAGAATTGATCTTTCCGGTAAAAGAAAAGGGCAACTCTTTTGAGACTGAGCCAGAATTCAGAGAAGAGAAGGTGAACCCATATCAGCGGATAAAGGAAAAGCTCGAACTACCCGGATCTAAAAAAATACTTCTTCCGGATAACTGGGAGAAGATAGGTGATATCCTTCTCATCAAACTTCCTGATGAACTATTGAAGCATAAAAAAAGTATAGCGGAGGTATATTCGGAAGTTCTGAACGCTAAGACCGTTATGTTACAGGGATCTATCAAAGGGACAGAAAGAGAACCGGAAGTGGAAAAGATATATGGTGATGAGACCGAAACGGTACATGTTGAAAACGGAGTAAAATTCAAGATAGATCTCTCTCAGATCATGTTTTCCAGCGGTAATATCGACGAAAGGATAAGGATGGCTGAAGATGTTGGGGAGGGAGAAGTTGTGGTAGACATGTTCGCCGGGATAGGTTATTTCTCGCTTCCCATGGCGGTTCACGGAGACCCAGAAAGGATATTTTCGCTAGAGATCAATCCCATCGCTTTTGATTACCTTGAGGAGAACGTAAGATTGAACGAGGTAGAAGACACTATAAGACCGTGGAATGGTGATAACCGCGATTTTTCCTTTTCTGATGCTGATAGAGTTGTTATGGGCTATCTTCATGACACATGTAAATTTTTAGATAAGGCGGTAGAGTTTTTAGATGGTTCTGGTATCATACACTATCATACTAGAAGTCTAGATTCCGAATATCCAGAAGATGTAAAAAAAGAACTTGAAGATAATCTCAATCCCGAATTCAACATCCTCAAGAAGAGACGTATAAAGTCCTACGCCCCTCATATCTTTCACGTTGTCGTTGACCTCGAGATTTAGTGTAGAAAGATGAAAATATATTTGTAGATAATCAACACTATCATAATACAATATGAAGGAAGCGATGTTTTGGGAGGAGAAAGACAGCGATAAAGTTCAGTGTTATCTCTGTCCACACAACTGCTTGATCGAAGAAGGTGAGAGAGGTCTCTGCAATGTTAGGGAAAATGATGAAGGTGCTCTCTATTCTTTGGTATACGGTAAAGCTGCCTCTTTAGCTGTAGACCCGATAGAGAAAAAACCTCTTTATCATTTTCATCCAGGTAGTAAAGTTCTATCCTACGGCGCAATGGGCTGCAATCTATCGTGCAGTTTTTGTCAAAACGCCTCTTTGTCCTGTGGTGATCCTGAAAGCCCATATCTGAAGGAACACTCGGTTGAAGAGATCGTTAAACAAGCTTTGAGATATGATGGGATTGCTTGGACCTATAACGAACCAACTATATCTTACGAATTCAGTTATGACGTATTCAAAGAATTGAAAAACGATCATGACAAGTACACTGTTTACGTTACCAATGGTTACATCGAAGATGAACCACTGGGTAAAATAATACCTTATCTTGACGCCATGAATATAGATATCAAGGCGTTTACCGAAGAATTTTACAGGAAAACTGTTGGAGGAGAATTGAAACCTGTTCTTGATACCGCGAAGAAAGCGGTAGAAAACGATGTTCACGTCGAAGTAACTTACCTCATAATCCCCAATCATAACGATTCTAGAGAGGAATTGAAGAGATTCTCCCGATGGGTAAAAGAATCTTTAGGAGAAGATAATGTAGTACACTTCTCTCGCTTTCATCCTGACCATGAGATGAGAGATACCCCTCCAACTCCTCCTGATAAGATGAAAGAGGCGAGAGAGATAGCTCATGATACAGGTCTTAATTTCATCTATTTGGGTAATATGAGAGCGGATAATGACACTAGATGCCCGGATTGTGAGAAAACGATACTTTCACGCTCTTATTTCTCTTCTGGAAAATTGGAATTAGAAGGAGGAAAATGCCCTAACTGCGGTAGGGAGATACCTATAGTGATCTAGAGCACCTTATAATCTATCCTGTACTCTTCATCTAGGTCTTTATTCCTGTCTTTAAGGACCTCTAAAACATCGTCGAAATCTTTTTTTGACAGCATCAACAGCACATCTATTCCTTTTTCTGCTGCATTTATCGCTGAATCTATTGGAGCGAATTCGATATCTGGCTTTATATCAATTATATTGCATAGACCATACTGCATCTCTCCCATTATCGCTAGCCTATCGTATTCTATGTTTTTCATCTTGGATACTATGGAGTCCGCTTTTTCTTCTATATCATCGTTGATATCTGTTTCGAGAAGATACAGCGTGCCGAGATGCATCTCGGTTATCCCTTGAAGACCACCCACTCTTAATGGTTGGCTGGGTTCCGCATCATTTAAGGCTGTTCCGATACTGTTAGACTCCTCTAGTGAGGCGTGAAGAAATCCGTCTTTCATCTTGAGTCCGACTCTTTCTCCCTCACGGATATTTTCAGAAGCAATCGCGGTACAAGTCGATATGAAATTTATTTCATCACTTGCTTCGTCTAGGAACGATCCGAGCTCTGAGACCACCTCCCTCACCAGTTCCATTCCTTCAGAAGTAGGACGGTAAAAACTTCCTGACCTGTCTATGAGATCATCTTCTTCCATTTTAGAGATATAATTGGAGACCGCCTGCTCACTCATATCCAATTCCGAAGCAAGGTCAGCAAGTCTATTTGGTCTTTCAACTGCTGAATTGTAAAGTAAGAGGAACTTTGTCATCTTAGATTTGTCACGTAATATCTTCATAGAGACCGGTTAACACTAATGTAGAAGGTATATAATTGCATTTTCTTCATCGGGTAATAAAAAGATTTATTATACTTACAGGAAATCTCAAGAACATGGGACTGAAGTCCGAGATCAGCAGATTCCAACGAAAAACTTCGAGGAGTGATAGAAAAGATCTGGTTGCCTATTGGAAGGAAGAGGAATTATACGATGACAAAATAAAGGACGTCTTTTCTCTTATCTTCCGCACTAGAGGTTGTTACCGAACCTACACTTCCGGTTGTTCGATGTGCGGCTATTATACGGATACGAATCCTCAGATCAAGAAAGAAGATATAAAAGATCAATTGGACGAAGCCATATCGAATTACGAGGGACAAGATATCGTCAAGATATACACTTCTGGTAGTTTTTTAGATAGCGATGAAATAGATGAAGAAACACGTCTCCAGATACTCGATAGTTTTGATGCTGAGAAAATAGTGATAGAGACGAGGCCAGAATTTGTAGAGAGAGAACATGTTAAAAAACTCTCCCAAACGGTAGATGAGTTGGAGATCGCACTCGGACTCGAATCAGCTAATGATTTCGTTCTAGAGAACTGTATAAACAAAGGATTTACATTCAACGATTATAAGAAAAGCATTGACAAAATATCAGACCTGGTCTCGGTAAGGACTTACCTGCTATTAAAACCTCCTTTTTTAACGGAAAAAGAAGCTATAAAGGATCTGATAGATTCGATCGAGAAGATATCTAAACAAACTGATATAATATCTATAAATCCGGTCAATATTCAGAGAGGTACCCTACTTGAAGAACTTTGGCACAGGAAATTGTACAGTCCTCCTTGGCTGTGGTCTATAATCGAGGTACTAAGATCCATTGAAATAGTTGACACCCCGATCATCGTTTCAAAGGCTGGGTTAGGGTCTGAAAGAGGAGCTGACAATTGCGAAGACTGCAATGATAAGGTATTGAATTTGATCGAGCGGTTCAACAAAAATCAGCAAAAATCCATCTTAGATGATCTTCCGGAATGCGATTGTAAGAGTAAATGGAAGATCGAAAAAGAGCTAGCACCGTTCCTACACTTCAGAGGCTCGCCTGAGATATTACGCGACAGATACGCTGGATATGTCTGAGTGTCTCATCATGATCTTCCTTGCAATCGATAGATTTCTTCCCTCTTTTCCGATAGCACGCGCTTTGTTTTCTTGGGCAACTTCCACAGTTCCATGTTTTACTCCGTTCTTATCTTCGATCTCTACGTCTTTGACGTCATAACTGTAAAATATATTTTTGAGTAGTTTTTCCTCGTCATCACTGTATTCTATAACGTGCACGTTCCTATCGATCGCATCGCTGATCTTTGTGACGTTTTTACCTCCTTTACCGATCGCCTTCTGGATAGATCCTTCTTCCACTATAAATATTACCTTTTCGGGTATATCAATGCAGTCTACGACTTCGGCATCGGTGATCTCTTCGAAAACGGAGATATATCTAAGGGTCTTTTCATTGAAAGTGATATCTTCCATGCTTTCAGACATCTTTATTCCGCCCTCAAAGAAAATATATTCGAATTACCACCGTCTTTGATCGAAATGGCGGAAACGGCAAAAGGTTTTCCCGCCGCAGAGCCTAACTGTTGATTGTTTCCTCTGTAGACGTATATCGGAACTCCTTCGTATTCTTTACTATCCTTCAGGCTATCATCAGGACAGTTAGACGCGACTATCAAAAGTTCACAATCGTCTTCTTCGGCATTTTCCTTCGCCTCTTTGAGACCGAAATCGACCTCTCCTGTGTTAACGGCCATCCTGATTTCTCTATTCACATCCATTCTAGCAACACCTTTCTAAAGTAATCATCATCTTCATCTTGAAGCTGTTATTTATGATTTATTATAGAATTTACTCTTCATCTCCCGTTTTGGCACTCATACCAGATTGGAGACCTGTGTATTTAACATCGACGTCTCCGGTACCCTGAGTAATAGGCTGTCCAACTATAACGTTCTCAGCGACCCCACTGAGTTCGTCTTTTTCACCGATTATCGCCGCTCTCAACAGATGCTGGCTTGTGATTTCAAATGCAGCTCTTGCCAGAACGCTGGTCTTCTTACCGGAAACACCGTGTCTACCTATAGCTTTCAAGTCACCTTCATTTGTCATTATATCAGATACGAGCATCACGTGCCGGATATCGACTTCTAGACCCTGTTCGTCTAGAGTGTTTTTTGCTTCATGTATTAATGAATTCCTTGCAGCTTCTATTCCAAGTACGTTGTATATCTCGTGAGGACTGTTGGTCCTGGTTTTTTCGATGTCGACACCTTCCATCTTCAGGACTTCCTCGAGATTAGAACCTTCCGTGTATATGACGAATTCTCCTCCGTCTCTGCGTATCACACCTCTTTCGATTCCTTTTATCCCTTTGATCTTCATATCTTTAGCATTTTCCACAGCCTCGTGAAGAAGACTAAATTTCCCTTCTTCTACACCGATATTGATCTCTTCTCCAGAAACGCTTACGTCTCCTTCGATCCCTCTAGATTTTTTTAGTTTTTCGACTATCTCTTTCATCTCTATATTTTTATCCTTTAAACTGTCCATATCAGGCTTTATGACTATATTGGTTTCCGCCATATCTATCTCGACATCAGCTACGTCCCTTAATCTGGTGATTTCTAACCTGGATGCGAGCCTTTTAGCCTCATCTCTATCGTCCTTCAATTCCTCATCAAGATGCACTTCCATAGAAGGTGTACTGGGAACTTTCCTCGCATCGACGATCTCTATCATCCTAGGTAGTCCTTGCGTTACACCGATCTCTGCAACACCGGCATGGTGGAATGTTCTCATGGTCATCTGTGTACCTGGCTCACCTATCGACTGAGCACCTACGATACCGACGGATTCCTTCGGATCGACTTTTCTGTTCTGATACCTGTCATTCACTATCTCTATTATGTCTTCATAATCATCTTCCGAGATGTCGTGGTTCTTCAGTCCTTCAGCAGTATCTTTGATTATTGCTCTAGGAAGATTATAGCCTTTTTCTTCCGCGATTTCTTTGACTTTACTTGCGGTATCTCCTAGTTCGTCGAACTTATCCGGTATAATTAGCTCATCAGAGCTTTTAGTTTCTCCCTTTTCTTCGTCCTCACTCTTTTTCTTTTTGCTCTTAGGTTTTTTACCTATCAATTCCTTAACTTCCTCAGCTTTTTTTTCATCTAGGACATCTTCAAGTTCCTCTTTTGAGGCCGATTTGACGTCACCTAAGAGAAATCCTTCATCAGCTAGTTTTTTTGCGGTTTCTTCGTCTATATCTCTTCGCTTCAATGCTTGGATCGTGTCCTTCTTAGCCATTATTTCTCCCCTCCTGTTTTGAATTCACGGATAACGTCGTCTATATCAATGGCATCCCCTCTCTTGCTTTTCATCGGATCTACGCCGTCCTCTCCGTATTGGAATTGGACGACGGTATCGGCGGAATTCCTAACAGTTCCATCATTCTCTACCATCAGGTCTTCAAGTGCGTTTATCAAACGTCTCTGCATGTATCCAGACCTACTGGTACGGACGGCAGTGTCGACGAGTCCTTCTCTACCTCCCATGCTGTGGAAGAAGTACTCGACAGGATTAAGGCCTTCCTTGTAAGAAGACTTGACGAAACCTTTAGATTCAGCACCCAGTTCTCCTCTTTTGAAGTGAGAAAGTGTTCTCTCTTCAAATCCTCTACTTGGCCTCTCTCCCCTGATCGCCTGCTGTCCAAGGGCACCGGCCATCTGGGTCAGATTGAGCATACTCGCTCGTGCTCCAGTTCTAGCCATAACGACAGCGTTATTTCCTAATCCTAGATGTTTGCTGGCTATCTGACCAGCATCGTCTCTAGCTTTACCCAGTTCTTTCATTATCTTCAGTTCCAGGGTCTCTTCCAATCCTCTTCCTGGGAGTTCTTCAAGGTCGCCTTCTCTATAGGCCTCGATCAATTCTCTCACTTTATTCTCTGCTTTATCGAGTAAAGCGTTGATCTGCCTTTTCGCCTCTTCAGGGATCTCCTCATCATCTATACTCGTAGTGAATCCTCTCAATGTGATGACTCCTAAAGCAATTGTTGTGATCTGGTCGATGAACTTCCTTGCGGTGTCGGTCCCATGGTCTCTAGCTAACTTATCGACTACCTCTCCTGCAAAGGCGCTCACCGCGTTTTCGTCTATTGTGCCATGTTTTAGTTGTCCATTTTCGATCTTCACGTATCCGTCGATATCGCACTTTTCTTCATCGCAGGTATCGCAATTTTCACAGATCGATGCCTGGAACTCTATATTTAGATCATCCGGCAAGAAATGACTGAAGATATCTTTACCTTTCCAGACTTTCTGTCCGTCTTCTTCTACCGGGTCGGGGAAACTCTCTGTTTTGAGATTTGAAAATATACTGACAACGTCTTCTCTGGTGAAGGAAGGGTTTTCATGTGTGAGGAAAAACAGACCGCTTATATGGTCCTGGATAGCTCCTATGATAGGTCCTCCGAATCTCGGAGATAGGATGTGTTCTTGCACTTTCATCAAGACTTTTGCTTCCGCCCTTGCTTCCTCACTCTGTAACACGTGAAGGTTCATCTCGTCACCGTCGAAGTCCGCGTTGTAAGGAGGACAGACCGCCAGATTTAACCTAAAGGTTTTACCGGGAACGACTTTAACCTCGTGGGCCATCATAGACATCCTGTGCAGCGAGGGCTGCCTATTGAAGAGAACTATATCGCCGTCCTTCAGTTCCCGCTCGATGGTAAAGCCGGGTTCAACTTTTTCGGCGACAGTTTCAGAATTCTTTTCTGTAATCTTTATTCTTCTACCATCTGGTCTTATCATGTAATTAGCTCCAGGTAAATAATTTCCGTCTTCCGTTGGGGAAGGACCCCTCGCGACTATCTCTTTTGCTTGCTCTAGATTCATAGGGGTCACCTGAAACGGGACCGTTAACTCACGAGCAGCTTTCTCTGGTACACCCACTTCGTTGATCGAAAGCCACGGATCGGGAGATATGACACTACGGGCGGAGAAATTGACCCTTTTCCCGCTCAAATTCTGTCTGAAACGCCCTTCTTTCCCCTTCAATCTTTGGATCAGGGTCTTCAAAGTCCTTCCACTCCTGTGACGGGCTGGAGGTATTCCGGAGGTCTGATTATCGAAGTAAGTCGTAACATGATACTGTAATAGATCCCACAAATCCTCAACGATGAGCTGTGGAGATCCCACATCCCTGTTCTCTCTTAATCTTTGGTTGATCCTTAATATATCTACAAGTTTGTGAGTAAGGTCATCCTCAGATCGATCTCCAGATTCTAATGTTATCGATGGTCTAACAGTGACGGGGGGAACCAGTAGTACTTTCAAAACCATATATTCTGGTCTCGTGACATCAGGATTTATACCGAGAGGCCAGAGATCGTCATCAGGTATCCTTTCTAACCTAGCTCTTACTTCTTTAGCCGTTAACTTAGTATTCTCTTCTCTAAACGTTGTCGGTTTATCCAATTTTATCTTCCGCTGCTCTGTTTTGCAGTGAGGACAGATGTTGTTCTTCCTGGCTTCCTTGGAAACGTCCTTGGCCAATGACCGGATATCTAATAGGTCTGCACCCATGTTCTCCATCTCTTCCATCCTCTCCAGATACTGAGTGCTTTCCTCTTCCGGTAGAAGTATTCTGCCACATTCGCTGCAGGTAGACCTGAGCAGTTTCTTGATCTCCTTTACGTAACCTATATGGATCACCGGCATGGCCAATTCTATGTGACCGAAATGGCCGGAACATTCGTCCACTCTTCCCCCGCACGTTTTACAACGTAAACCGGGTTCTATGACACCGAGATGAGGGTCCATCAATCCCATCTCGATGGGAAAACCGTCGTCGTCATAAGTATCTGGTGTGATTATCTTCGTAGCGGAAAGATCTCTTTTTTCTTCGGGAGACATGTAAGCGAATTCTATACTACTTATCCTTTTAGAGATTCCTTTATTTTGTGTCATCTTTGATCCTCCACATTTAAACGCATGGTAACTCCAAGTGATCTTAATTCATCCATCAAAAGCTTGAAAGCGAAACTGGTCTGGATCTGATGAATATCAGACTTCTCTCCACATACCGGACATCTTAGTTCTCCGTTGCTGTCTAATATGGCTATATGTCCGCAGTCCGGATTACCGCAGATGTATTCTGTGGTACCGTCAGATTGGTCCAACAACCTATCTTTTATGACCATAGCTGTGCCGTGACCTATCAGGCAGTTCCTTTCCATCTCACCGAATCTCAATCCACCCTTACGGGAACGTCCTTCTGTAGGCTGTCTTGTCAGTATCTGTACAGGCCCTCTAGACCTGCTGTGGAGCTTGTTAGCGACCATGTGATGTAATTTCTGATAATAGATAACTCCCATATAGATCTCGGCTTCAAGCATCTCTCCACTCTTTCCATCGTAGAGTATCTCAGTACCATTAGATTTGAAACCAGCCTCTCTGAGAGCCTCTTTCAAGGCATCCTCGCTCTCTCCACTGAAAGGTGTACTGTCCACGAATCTACCTTCTAATGCACCGACTTTACCTCCTAGCATCTCAAGCATATGTGCCACAGTCATACGGGAGGGCATTGCGTGAGGATTTACAATCAAGTCGGGAACGACCCCTTCCTCAGTGAACGGGAGATCCTCAGGTTCAACCATCTTACCTATTACTCCTTTCTGACCATGTCTGGACGTAAATTTATCTCCGAGTTCAGGTATTCTTTGATCTCTTATCTTCGTTTTCACCACTCTACTCCCGTCCTCGGATTCTGTGAGCATAACGGAGTCGATCCAACCTTTCTCTCTTGGCCTAACAATCTCAGATGTCTCTCTTCTTTTCTGAGGTGCCATTAGATCTGTATCCTCTTCTAGGAATCTAGGTGGTGAGGTTTTACCTACTATCACCTCGCCTCCGTCCACATTTTCCTCTGGACTTATCAGACCGTCTTTGTCCAATTTGCTGTACTGTTGGTCACTCCTAGCACCTCTGACATCAGGATCGGGTATTTCGAATTCATCCTCCTGTCCGCCTGGATACTTTCTCTCCTCTGCTGTGTAGGTTCTGAAGAAAGTTGATCTAGCCAAAGCTCTATCGATAGCGGCCTTATTCATGACCACGGCGTCTTCCATATTATAGCCGTGGTAGGGCATGACAGCTACGACAAAATTCTGCCCGGCAGGTCTTTCGTTGTAGTTGACCAGATCCATCGTCTTCGTCTGCATTAGCGATAATTGAGGATAATGAAGAAGATGTTGTCTGGTGTCCGGCCTGGTCCTGTAGTTCGAAGCGTTCAATCCTAGAGCCTGTTTCATCATGTTAGCTCCCATAGAACATCTAGGGGCCGCATTATGTTCTGCGAACGGCACTAGACCTGTTGAAGCTCCGAGCATCAGGAGTGGATCGACTTCCATGTGGGTGTGTTCTTCCACGATATTTGATTCTACTTTCATCTCCCCACCGCATTTCCGACACTTGATTTCTGCTTTATCTTCGCCCTCACCCATGTTGGTCCATTTAACATCCGCTTCAGAGAGAGGTTCATCGCATTCATCACACATGCTCGGTATATCGAAAGGATAAAGTGCGACGTAGATATCCTCTTCCTCTTCAGCATCTATCCATTCAATAAAACCGTCTTCAAAGAGAGAATCGATGTCTCTTTTGCCCTCTTCGAGCTCCTCTATAACCTGGGTGTCGAAATTAACGCTGCCGTCTTCTATTATCAGCAGTGGTCTTCGAACTCTCCCTTCGTCAGAGTTCACGATCACTTCGTTCATATCTTCGTCAAATCTCAGATTTATCTGTCCAGAGATATCTCCTTTTCTTCTTTCATCTCTAACCCTTTCTACAAATCGGGAGGGCTCTGTAACCACTCCAACAAGGTCTCCGTTAAGATAGACTTTCGTAGAGGCTTCGCTCTCAGCCCCCATCTCTTTCAAACCTAGCTCATGTAGTTTCCATCGGACTTCCATGGCTTCCGTGCCCTTAGAAACGTTTATCATCAGGGCGGAGGTTTTAACCAGACCGCAATTCTGTCCTTCTGGAGTTTCGTTGGGACAGAGTCTTCCCCAGTGAGTCGGATGGAGTTCTCTAGCCTCGAAATGAGGTTGACTCCTGGACAAAGGTGATTTTACTCTTCGCAGGTGGCTTATAGCAGCCATGTTAGAAGTCCGATCGAGCAGTTGAGAAATACCTGTCCTGCCGCCGACCCAATTTCCGGTGGCCATAGCGTGTTGTAATTTATTGCTCAATAGATCAGGTCTTATAGATGATTTGATCCTGATATCTCCTTTCTTCCTATAATTTCTCTCTAACTGGTACTTGAGGTCTTTAAGCAGATTAACTACTGAAACTCTGAAAAGATCCGACATCAGATCTCCAGCTAGCTTTAATCTCTTGTTGGCGTAATGGTCTTTATCATCGGGTTCTCTTTCTCCCATGTAAAGTTCGAGTATCGCTCTCGCCATCCTTCCCAAGAATACAGCCTTCTTCATCCTGTTCTCTTTTTTGTCTCCAAGATGCGGGAGCAAGGACCTATCCAAGATCGATTCTATCTTTCTACGCCTGTATTCTTCGGCCTGTCCTGTAGCGAATTTTCTTTCGAGATATGCTAAAGCGTCCTCCTGGTCGTAAACACCATCTGGGGAGTACTCTTCTTCTTCCTGGCATCTCTCTATATTTGCGAACACAAGGCTCGCCATTTCAGGCTCAGTAACGATAGAATTGTAGATCTCCTCGTCCTTTTCCATCCCTAGGGCCTTCATCAATATGATCAGAGGTATCTCTCCTTGAGCTGAAGGCACTGAGACGTTTATCATGCCGTCCTTCTTTCTTTCAAGCCTAGTCATGGCTCTGAAACCGTGTCTTTGAGAAAATATCTTAGCCACTTCGTGCTCTCTCCCGTATTTCTCGTTGATCTCACACATGACCCTGTTGGTCGCCATGTCTTCAACTGCCATGAGATTTCTTTCAGTTCCGCCTATTATGAAATAACCTTGAGGATCTACAGGGTCCTCGCCGAGTTCAGTCAATTTGTCCTCATGAGACATCTCCATGAACTCTTTACTTTCCGGGTTCATGTTGAGGACTTCTTCTACGGTCTTGTCCAAGTGATTGGGATGAAGGTTGCATACCTTTGAGCCTATCATAACAGGAAGTCTACCTATAGATATCCAAACAGGTTCCTCTTCTACCCCATCTCTGATGATGCTGAATTTCATCTCTAGCTCAGCGTCATAGTATAGATCTCTCAATCTAGCTTCATTGGGTGTAAGTTTATGCTCGGAACCGCTTGCTTCTTTGATAGTCGGTTTCTTCATCCGTATCGTAGGCTCAGAGGTTGGAGGGATCCTACCGTCTTCTCCTCTTTTTCTTCCGACCCTTATCTGTATATCTTCACCGTCTACTTTTTCTGGATCGAGTTTTATCTTTCCCCATCCTCCGTCGTCGAATCCTATCCGTATGTTATCGATTATCTTCTGTGCTCTATTGTTCGTATTATCGGGCGTAGGTAAAAAATCGTTGTACGACTCGATGTGATGACCTACAATATCTGATTCTTCAAAAAAAGCATCTACAAGTTCTCTCATCTCATATCATCCTCTATAAATTTGACAGATCATTTCAATCACGTTTTACCACAAGGCGATAAGCCTTTGCAGAATCTGCTGTTCTGCTTTTCCTTTTGACTTCGATCAACCTTCCAACGTTTATGTCTCCATGGACTTTTTCTAGCTCCCTCAACGCTGGATCCGTTTTTCGTATCTTCGGTAAGTTCTCTCTCTTGACTCCGAGTCCCTCAAGAATCTCCTTCTCTTCTTCCTTAGGCACGAGTTTATGTTCGGGAACAAGCCCGTGCTTTAATACGTTTATATCATCCTTATTTCCCATATTTGTTCCCCTTCTTTATCTTATTTGCAGAGGTGGTAACGTGGTCGACGGGCCTGTGGGGATTTCCGAGAATCACCTTTCGATGATACATTTTCGAACCCCAGGCCATCTGGTTAAAAGCCAGATGCTCTATCCAGGGAGAGAGCACGTTGTCTCTCTCCTACCTGGCTGAGCTACAGGCCCATCGTGACGAACTGCAACTATCGATTTAACTACAGCATGTATTTAAATGTGTTCCTTTGGAGGAATTGTTTCAGAGATATAATATTTACAGTTCGAGCCATACTTCATCGAGAGGTCTTTTA
>SL_8KL_010_SEDDRAFT_10000723_pt1 | contig 28894 bp, 31 predicted proteins | sample SodLakKL_010_SED_4_FD_11160 | JGI IMG/M metagenome (IMG submission 11160) | reverse complement strand
AGCTTTCGATAACCTGAAAAAAACTGTTAATATGCTTAAATCTGGCCTGCAAAACATCCCGAAAAAGAAAAACCAGGGCAAACAAAATTAAAATCCCTGGAAGAGCATGGGACTGGTAAACGATGATAAAGATTACTGCTATTAAAGCAGACATAAAAACAGTTCTTGTCCTTTCCAGGGCAAATAAAATAAAGTTATTCCCCGAGGATAGTTTCCCATCAACCCAAAGGCCGATCCAAAGCATTAGATTATTTACAAAAGAATAAGTAACCCCTAAAATTGCTATTACCCAAATATTTATCAACTCAAACTCAACACCGGGAAGAAAATTAAGCCAGAAAGCGCTTACTCCCCCAGCAATAAAGATCATTGAGCGATTTAACCAAAAAACATGCCATGGAAATTCTTTCTTTAATTGTACGGGCTGAATAGTTCCTATTGCCGCAACTAATCCTCCCCAGAATGGTCCGAGAAGGTATAAAGAGGGAATAATTATTGGGAGCGTTATTGAACTATGGGTGCCTGCCCCACTTCCAACTGTAGTTCCAAATGAAAGTAATAATAAAAGGGAAGTAAATAAAATAACCAAACCTAATTCGTTTGGAGAAATGTTGGTTTGCTCGGTTCCTAAAAAATAAATGATAAAACTTAAAGCAACTATATAAACAGTTATTACAAATATTGCCCATCCTCTGTCACGCACGGTTAATCCTCCAATCAGGATCTCAATGGCCGGGAGGTTTTTTAAAGACCTATCTGTTATCTTGCGCCAAACTGTCCTGTATCTCCACCCAGAGCAACCAGGGTAGAAAGGACCACATAAACCACAGTGGTGAAAAGAATGAAGAGTTTCTTCTTCATTTTGTTAGCCTCCCTTCTAGTATCTTTCTTGAAGGTAGGCTAAGCTCATATGTTATGCTCCGCTCGTCCCCGGCCATTGAGAAATCTAGATAACTAGTACTGTGTTCAACTTCCTGTTAAGAGCATGGAAAAAAGCTTTGGAAAGTGCCAGAGGCATGTTTTCATCAACCAGACTCGCACCCACAAGGATTTCTTCTCCCTGTTTCCACTTTAGCTGGATAATAATAACGATAATTTTTTCTCGCATATGGGTTTCCTGAACATCCCTAATTTTAATTCGAAAGGGTGGTTTAATAAACATTTCAACAGCTTTGGTTAGAGCCTTTAAAACAATTTCCTGGGGTTCATCCATTTCATCCCCCTGGTATTTATAGCTGTACTCTTCTCCCCGAAATTTTAATTCAATTGTGCAAACCGGCTCTCTTGGCCTCAAATAAACTCCCAAAATTTGAATCCTGTCCAGGGGGCTTCCATCTTTTTTTTGTTCATTTACCTGGGCAATACTGATCTTTTTATGGTCAAAGGATTCCCCAGTTTCAACCTGAAGAACGGTCTCAATATCTCTTACCAACCTTTTTGGGTTGCGGGATTCATCAGAAAGAACGTGGATCTCTTGGATTTCCCCGTCTTCTTCCTGAGTAATATTAACTGCTAAAACGCCCTCGAGCTGAGCGATTCTTTCCCGAAGTTTTTCCTGCAAAAAAACCACCCTTCCCGCAGTTGCCTTGTTGTCGTATGATTCGCCAAACCTGTAGATAACTCCTTCCTTTTTTAACCAAGAAAAACCTTTTCTTGAAAGGACTCTTCCCACCTAAACCCTTTTTCGTTTTTGCTAGAAGTAAAAAACCCGCTAAAATAAAGGTTTTTAAAGGCCCAACCATTCTTTTCAAGTAATGCAGGGCACAGTTGTTTTAAAGAAAAATCTTGGAAAAAGGAAAATCCTTTCTTCTTTTCCAGTTAAAATTTTGCAGAACGAGGAAATCGGGGAAAAGGCATCACATCCCGGATGTTAGTCATTCCAGATAGGTACATTAGCATCCTTTCAAATCCCAGTCCAAAACCTGAATGCGGTACAGTACCATATTTTCTGATATCCAAAAACCACTGGTACTCCTCAATATCCATGCCCTGCTGGACCATATTCTTTCTTAAATAATCGTACCTCTCTTCCCGCTGGCTTCCACCGACAATTTCTCCTACAAGGGGAACCAGGACATCAACTGCACGAACCGTTTTCTCATCTTCATTAACCCGCATATAAAAAGCCTTTATATCTCTAGGATAATCAGTTACAAAGACTGGCTTTTTAAAATATTCCTCCGAGAGAAAACGTTCATGTTCTGACTGTAAATCAAGGCCCCATCCAACAGGAAATTCAAAATTCCGTTTGGATTTTTTTAGAATATCAACGGCTTCAGTATAAGTAATCTTGGCAAAATCAGATTCTACAATAGATTGCAAAACCTTTTGCCTACCTTTATCAATCCACTGGTTAAAAAAGGCCATCTCTTCCTCGCACTGCTCAATACTATAGGAAATAAGGTGTTTTAAGAAATCCTCGATTAAAATTATCATTTCATCCAGATCGCAAAAAGCCATTTCTGGTTCCATCATCCAGAACTCCGAAAGATGGCGTGAAGTATAGGATTTTTCTGCCCTAAAGGTAGGACCAAAGGTATAAATATCACCCAGGGCGGTGCACATTAACTCTCCTTCAAGTTGACCACTTACAGTCAGATAGGCCTTCTCCGCAAAAAAATCTTTATCCATATCCAGTTCGGTTTTCTTCTCAGCAAGTTCCTTTAAGGGAAGAGTGGTTACCTGAAAAAGGTCTCCCGCTCCTTCACAGTCACTGGTAGTAATAATCGGGGTATGGATGTAATAAAAACCTCTTTGCTGGTAATATTCATGAATACAATGAGATAGTTTGCTTCTAAACCGATTAATAACCCCAAAGGTATTGGTCCGGGGTCTGAGGTGGGCAATTTCCCGCAAAAATTCAAAAGTATGCCTTTTTTTCTGCAGGGGGTAATCCTGAGAGCATTCTCCCACAATTTCCAGCTCTTCCGCATGAACTTCATAGGCCTGCTCTCTGCCCTCAACCTTAACCACCTTGCCCACAACACGCAAACTAGTCCCGGTTATTATCCTCTCAAGCTCGGGAAAATCTCCGGGAGGAGAAAAAACGAGCTGGGCATTATGCAGGGAGCTTCCGTCATTTATTTCAATAAAACCTACATTTTTTGACAGCCTTTTTGTCCTTGCCCATCCTAAAATAATTACCTTTTGGTCGGCTTTTTGACCACTGATAATTTCTTTTACCCTGGTTCTTCTAAAGTAATCCATTTGAATCTCCCTCCCGTAAATTCTCCAGAAAAATTTTCACCATTTTAAACTACTATTCCCCAAAGTCGTTATTATTCCTTCAATATTTTAATTAACCCTTCATTAAACACCTGATTTTTTATTGATTTGAATAATATCACTCCAAAAAAACCTAAAAAAATGGAATGACCCCCCGCAGGGGATCATTCCTTCCAGTCCATTTCCTTGATCAGCTCAACCGCTCGCCTCATATGGGGAATTACAATCGAGCCTCCTACCACCAGTGCAACTGCCATGGTTTCCTCAACTTCCTTCTTACTGGCCCCAACTTTTTGAGCCTGCCACAGGTGATAGGTGATACAGTCATCACACCTTAAAACCATTGAAGCTACCAGGCCCAGCAGTTCTTTTGTTTTTTCTGGAAGGGCCCCTTCTTTATAAACCTGGTTATCAAGAGCGAAAAACCTTTTAATGGTCTGGTTATCTATTTTTTCAATTTCCTGGTTGATTTCTTCGCGAAACTTTTTAAACTCTTCCAGCCTACTCATCCTGAACCAGCTCGCCCCGTATGTAAACTTTTAGAGCTCGACTGTGCACATCAAAAGGATGCTTATCCCAGATCACAAAATCTGCCTCTTTCCCCTTTTCCAGGCTGCCTACCCGGTCAGCAATGCCGAGTATTTCGGCAGCATTAAGGGTTATAGCTTTTAGGGCTTCTTCTTCGGGAAGCCCTGCCTTCATGGCCAGGCTTGCACAAAGGCCCAGGTACTCTATAGGAACCACCGGGTGATCAGTCATGATGGCTACCTTTACTCCCGCCTCATGGAGAACTTTGGGAGTTTCCCAGGTGATGTCTTTCGTCTCTAGCTTTGTTGCGGGTCCTAAGGAAGGACCAACTATTGCTGGAAATCCACTTTCAGCAATTTCAGGAGCAATTTTATGTCCCTCGGTACAATGCTCTATAGTCAGGTCAATATTAAATTCCCGGGCAACCCGGATTCCTGTCATAATATCGTCAGCCCGGTGGGCGTGCAAGCGAAGGGGCATTTCCCGGTTGAGGACCCTGAGCATGGCCTCCATTTTCAAATCTCTTTCCGGCATCTTTTCCGGATCTTTTTCGCCTTTCTCCAGTTTGGCCTTATAATTTTCCGCTTTAACAAGGGTTTCTCTGAGCAGTGCAGCTGAAGCCATCCGGGTAATAGGTGATTTTTTGGGGCCCATTACCCCGTAAACCCTTTTTGGATTTTCCCCCAGCGCAGCTTTCATCCCCGCGGGGTTGCGGACTATCATTTCCTCAATTGTTTTTCCAGCAGTTCTGATTACAACTGTTTCTCCCCCGATTACATTGGCGCTTCCGGGACCAGTCATAATTGTTGTAACCCCTCCCGACCGGGCACTCTTAAACCCTCCATCTTCGGGAAGGATTCCGTCTATAGCCCTGAGGTGCGGGGTAACCGGATCCGAAATTTCATTGTAATCCTGGCCTTCCCAGCCTACCCCCACTTCACCTATACCAACGTGGGAATGGGCATCAATAAACCCGGGAGTTATTATTTTCCCTTCAAGGTCGATGACCTCTGCTCCCTGGGGGATGTCTCCTTCCTTTACAACATCAACTATTTTCCCATCCTTGACCAGCAAAAGGCCTGATTCAATTGTATCCCCTTTTCCGGTCATTATTTTGGCATTCTTAAAAACTAACATTTTCATCCTCCTTCACTGTTTTGTAATTATTTGAAAATTTAAAAAGAAGCCCCTGGGTTATAATTCTCAGAAACCTGCGAACGGGTTCTTTTAAAAAAGGAAACTCCGCGAGTACCTTGGCCAGAAAAGGTCCGGATCTGTAATATAAAATAATAAATAGCCTGCCCGGCCAATGGCCCTTAAGGTAATTATCTCGCCAGAACTTTAGGATTGCAATGTATTTTTCTTCTTCTTTTTTTGTAAATACCGCTCCCGCCACAAAACAGGGGCCAAATTGGGGCCCTATTTCTTCTTCGAGGGGTAAGGCTGGAAGTCCCAGCTGGCGGTAATACCTGTAAATTGCAGGATAGTTATCCCGCAATAAAATTGCAACTGCCATTTTTTCCTGTTGACTTAAATCGTGTTGATTAAAGGTGGTCGGGTTTTCTTCCATAAATAACAGTTTATTCAACCTGCCCAGAATAAAAGCAATCAAGCCAGTTGAAAATCTCTGGTCATTTGCCAATCTTGAGCTTTCTTCCCTGGCAACCTGGCCCAGTTCCTGTCCGCTCCAAAGGCTTAGTTCCTCAACTATAGGCAAGAGAAGGTTCAAGCGCTCCCGGTTCACAGTTAAAAGCATTTTATTATATATTTCAGGGAGGTCTAATTCAAGGTTTCTTTGGTGCTTTGCAGTAATTATTTTTCCATCAGGGGCTTCATTTTCCAATATATATTCCAACAGATATTGCAGGGCCAGAAATCTTGTTGCAGAAACCCTATTTAACCTTGGTAATTCCGATGTTTTCAGGTACTGGTGCAAACCCTTAAACCCCTTTTGGTCAAGTTGATTAATCAGGATTTTTTGCTCCGCCCTATTGCTAATTTCCTTTCTCAGAAGATGGGCAAACTGCCTTATGCATTTTTCCCACTCTTTTTTCAAATCTTCTCCATGCAGAAAAAAATTGATTTTTTTTGCCAGGGAAATATTCCCCTTTTCTCTGGCCAATTGAGCCCCCTGAAATAATAATTCTGTGGCAAGAAGGCTATTCCCCTTTATGTTGTTTTTCTGGGGATTAGTCTCTTCAGTATAAAGGTCCAAAATTAAAAGCAAAACTTCAATTCTCGTTCTTAGTCGGGGAGAATAATTTGCTAAATTTCTTTTCTGCAATTCTTCCTTTAAATACCGGGGGGATAAATCAAAAAGCTTTTTTTCCTGCAATCCAAGTTTCTTTAATAGCTCGGACCAGAAAAACTGGGCTTTAAAATCACTTTTATTTCCTAAACCGGATAGGCCACTAACCTTATCCATGGCAATCCTTTCCTTTTATCAGGTTTTAAATTTAACTTCGAAGGTAGAAAAATTGCCTTCGGCTTCTTTCCATTCGGTTTTTACCTGAGTTACTCGGGCCATAAAGGGGCCCCTATTCAAAAACTTTTCCAGTTTTTTTAGATCTTCCTCATCTCCTTCAGCAAAAACCGCCACATCTCCATCAGCAAGGTTCTGGACGTACCCAACCAGGTCCAATCTCTGTGCTTTTTCCAGTACAAAGTGCCGAAAACCTACCCCCTGAACCCGGCCCTGTATTCTTGCCTGCAGGGCTACATCTGCCATTATCGCCCCTCCTTTTTCTTTATATACCCTTATTAATTTTTCCATCAACAGGGAAAATTCCTTTGTTTTCCCTTGACAGATATAGTTCTTTCCTTTATAATGTTAAAAAGATAACTCCCTAAAGCCCTCCGGTGCTGTCCCCCGGTTGGATTTCCCTCCTCCCAACCTCCGGAGTTTGGCCTTTTTTGTTTGATGACCCCGGCTTTTTTCCGGGGTCATCTTCTTTTTACTTAAAATTCTCAAGCAGTTCTGGCCAGCAGTAAACCCTTTCCCGGGGATCGTAAATTTCTTCCCGGGAAAGCTGGGGAAATTCTTCTGCAAAAATCCGCCTTTCCTTCCGATAGAAAATTCCTGTTGGGATTTTTTCTCCCCATTCCCGGGCTTTTTCCAGGGCTTTTTCCCAGCTTTCGGGGTTGTGGTCCTCTTCCAAATTATATACTCTTTCCTTGTACCACTGAAAGGTGTTGATCTTGTTGAAGGTTACGCACGGTTGAAGAATATCCAAAAAAGCAAGACCCCTGTGCTGAATCGCCTGTTGCATCATTGACTTTAAATGTTTTCTGTCCCCGGCGAAGGATCGGGCCACGAAGGTTGCACCACCTGCCAAAGCTAACAGCAGTGGATTGAGGGGCAGATTTGTAACTCCTTTAACCTGAACACCTGTTTTCATTCCCATTTCCGAAGTTGGGGAAGCCTGGCCTTTGGTCAATCCATAAACCTGGTTGTTGTGAACAAATAAAGCCATGTTGGGGTTGCGCCGAAAAGCATGTAAAAAGTGGTTGCCTCCCTCGCCATAAATATCCCCGTCTCCAGATTCAACAATAATTTTTAAATCTTTCCTGGTTGCAGCTAAAGCAGTTCCCACCGGTATCGCTCTTCCATGCAACCCATTAAATCCATTAATTTTCAGATAGTGAGGGATTTTGGCTGCCTGGCCAATTCCACTGGCTATCAAAACCTGGTGGGGTTCAAGATTTAGATCTGCAAGCGCTTCTTGCAAGGTCATTCTGATTGCAAAGTTTCCACACCCTGGACACCAGGCGATTTCCTCTTTATTCTGATATGCTTTTTTATCAACCACTGCTTGCCACCTCCTTCTTAATCCGGCGTTTTAATTCATCGCCACTAAAGGGCCGGCCGTCATACTTTCCGATGAAGATTTCTGGTTTTCCCAGACCTTCCTTTTGCAGCAGTGAGCCCAGTTGACTGGAATAATTATTCTCAACTAAAATCAAGCTTTTTCCCTTCAGAACTTCTCTCCACTTTCCTTCAGGAAGAGGCCAGATATCGGAAAAAGAATAGTGTCCAATCTTCATTCCATCATCATTCAGAGCCAACCTTGCTTCTTCTACGGGACCATAATTGGAACCCCAACTAACCAGGATATAATCGGCCTGGTCATGATCCGGCCCATTGTAAAGAGGGGGCTCCATTTCTTCCTTTATTTTTTCCATGCGTTTCATTCTCTTCTCCACCATTTTGGCCCGGGTTTGGGCATCTTCTATAATATTCCCAGCTTCATTATGTTCATCACTATCCGCGAGAACAACCTGCCCTTTTTCTCCGGGAATCAGCCGGGGAGAAACGCCATCTTCGGTAAACCTGTAACGTAAGTAGGGGGTGTCTTCCTGGTAATCTTTTACCAGCTTGCCCCGGTTTATCTGAACCGCTTCTGGATCAAATTCAGCGACAGTTTGTTCAGAGTCTCCTAAAAACTGGTCACTTAAAATAATAACGGGGACCTGGTATTTATCGGCAAGGTTAAAAGCCCTAACCGTTTTATAAAAAGCGTTTTCAGCATCTCGTGGAGCAAGGACAATCCGGGGGAATTCTCCCTGGGAAGCATGGATTACAAATTCCAGGTCTCCCTGTTCAGTTCTCGTTGGTAAACCTGTAGCAGGGCCAGGCCGTTGAGCATTAAGTATTACCAGGGGAGTTTCCGTAATTCCTGCTAGCCCCAGGCCTTCAACCATCAGGGAAAAACCGCCACCGGAAGTTCCAGTCATAGCTCGAACTCCCCCGAAAGAAGCACCTAAAGCCATATTTATTGCTGCAATTTCATCTTCAGCCTGTTCCACAAGGATATTAAAACGTTCACCCTGTTGAGCCAAAAAATTCAAAACACCAGTTGAAGGAGTCATGGGGTAGGCGGCATAAAATTGGACTCCCGCAACCAGTGCCCCCATGCCAATAGCATTATTTCCGTTGATCAACTTGGTCCCCTTTAAACCTTTGGCTGGCTTAACAGAAAATGTTTCCTCCCCCTGCTCATGCCCCCACTGGAGAGCTTTAATATTTTTTTGCAAAATTTCTCCCGAGAATTTTTCTGCCAGGATATTCTCCAGAGCATCCGGAGACAAGCCAAGAACACTGTGGATGAAACCAAGGGCAATGACCCCTGCTATCCGTTTGTCTCCAATTTCTTCTGCTTTTTTACTCAGGGGTAGACCTTTTCTTTTGCCTTCCTCTCCCTTAGGAGTAAAATCCTCTTCGTCATACACCAGCATCCCCGTTTCCCCCAGGGTGTTTTTGTGCAGTTCCCAGGTTTCTTCATTTAAAGCGAGAAGAATATCTACTTTTTCCGCCCCCCCCTGCAGGGGTTCGGGTCCAAAACGAATGTCAGAAAAATTATGCCCTCCTCTTATCCTGGACATGTAATCCTTGCAGGTAAAAACATGGAACCCCATTCGCAATAGGGCTTTTGCAAGCAAACTTCCAATGGTATTCATTCCCTGTCCTGCCTGTCCACCTATCCGAATATTAAACAACCTGTTTCACCCCTTTCTATTTTTTCCCTTGGGAAGAACCATGGTCAGTCCAATTCTTTTTCTTTCCAGGTCAACTCCTTTTACCATAACCTCAACCACATCGCCCACCGAAACTAGTTCCATTGGGTCCCGGACAAAACGTTCACTCATTTCCGAAATATGAACGAGCCCATCCTCTTTAACTCCAATGTCAACAAAAGCACCAAAGTCAATCACATTCCGGACAGTTCCTTTCAAAATCATGCCTTCCTCCAGATCTTCAATAGATAAAACATTGGTCCGGAAAATTGGTTTTGGTAAATCTTCCCGGGGGTCCCGCCCCGGACGGGAGAGTGAATCAATTATATCCCGCAGAGTTGGCAGGCCGGTGTTTAACTCTTCAACCAGGGTTGAAGGATTAATATCTTTTAATTCTGTCCTTAATTGAGTAACTTTTTCTTTATCTTCAAGGTCTTCAGAACTGAAGCCAATTTTATTTAGTAATTTTTCAGCTACAGAGTAGGATTCTGGATGGATTGGGGTCCTGGCCAAAGGATCCCGGTGACTATAAATTCGGAGAAAACCCGCGGCCTGCTGAAAAGTTTTGTCTCCAAAGCCTTTAACATCCAGTAGATCCTCCCTGGCCTGAAAAATTCCATCTTCCTCCCGGGCCTTTACCACAGCACCTGCAACCCTGCTGTTCATTCCGGACACATAGCGCAATAGGGCTGGAGAAGCAGTATTCAGGTCTACTCCTACGTGGTTTACACAGGATTCAACTACCTGCTCCAGTTTTTCCTTCAACTTGGAACCCGTTACATCATGCTGGTACATCCCCACACCCAGGGACTTGGGGTCTATTTTTACCAGTTCGGCCAGGGGATCCTGAAGCCGCCGGGCAATGGATACCGCTCCCCGCATGGAAACATCCATTCCTGGGAGTTCTTTTTTCGCCAGAGGCGAAGCCGAGTAAACACTTGCTCCTGCTTCATCAACCACGATATATTTCAGTTCATTTTTGCTTTCCTCGATTACCTCAACAGCCAGCTTTTCAGTTTCCCGGCAGGCTGTCCCATTACCAATCGCAATAATATCAACATCATGGGTTTCAACGAGGTCAACCAGGACCCGTAACCCCAGTTCCCATTTATTCTGGGGAGCATGGGGGAAAATTGTCTCTGTTGTTAAAACCCGACCCGTTTCATCCACAACCACCACTTTGGAGCCGGTCCGAAAAGCGGGGTCAATCCCCATTATTTTTGCCCCGCTAACAGGAGGTTGCAACAAGAGTTTTTTCAGGTTAGAGGCAAATATGGTAATTGCGTGTTCTTCCGCTTTATCCCAGATATCATTCCTTATTTCTCTTTCCACAGCAGGCTGGATTAACCTCTTATAACCTTCCTCTATAGCTTCTTCGATATGCTCCCGACCGAAAAATTCATTGTTTTCAATAAACTTCCTGCCTAAAAGCTCGATAATTTCCTCCTGGGGGACTTCCAGATTCACCTTTAGAAAATCTTCTCTCTCTCCCCTGCTCAGAGCAAGCACTCGGTGGGGAGGCAATTTTTTTACCGGTTCCCTGTACTCATAGTACATTTCATAGGGGGAATGTTCTTGGGTCTGCCCCCGGGAATTAATAACCCCTTTTTCCCAGCTGATTTTTCTGGCCAGGGCTCTTGCTTCGGGATCATCTGCTACCCATTCGGCAATAATATCTCGGGCCCCCTGCCAGACCTGGGAAACTTCCACCAATTCTTTTTCTTCGTCAAGATATTTCTCCGCTTCCAGGTCAGGTTCTGCAAGATCTTCTTTTTGAGAAAAAATCAACTGGGCCAGGGGCTCCAGGCCTTTTTCCTTGGCTTTGGTAGCCCGGGTTCTTCGTTTGGGTCGGAAAGGACGGTATAAATCCTCGAGTTCCTGCATTTTAGTTGCCAGATTTATTTTTTCCTCTAATTCAGGAGTTAATTTTTCCTGTTCTGCAATTAATCTGAGCACCTCTTCTTTTCGCTGCATCAGGTTGCGCAGGTAATTCAGTCTTTCTTCAAGTTTACGCAATACTTCTTCATCAAGGCCTCCGGTTGCTTCTTTGCGATAGCGTGAAATAAAGGGGATGGTATTACCCCCATCGAGCAGTTCAACTGTCCTTCGAACCTGCTCCAGTCCCAAACCGAGTTCCTGACTGATTAGTTTTACAATCTGTTGTTCATCCATAAAATTTAGACCTCCTCCAGTCATCCGGTATTCAGTTATTATTACCAAACAGGTGGAAAAAGTTAACTTCCAGATCTAAATCAGTTTCGTCCACCTCAAATTTTTGAAAGGAAAGACCCGGCCTGTTTTCGTGAAAAAGGAAAAACCGATAATTCCCCGCAGGAATATTTTCCGCCCGAAAAGAACCTTCCTTTCCTATTTCCAGTTTAAAGAAATTGTGATAATTTTCCTCGCTGCTGATTATCATGGTACTTCCCTGGAGGTCATCATCGCTGAAAAAAGTCTGGATTTTTCCCCCAACAGCAAAGGTTTCCTTCAAATTAAAATCATAGGCTTCTTCCCTGCCATCAACTGGTTGGGAGGGAGGGAAAAAATAAATTTCCTCTTTTGGTTCTGGTTGGATTTTTTCCCCGAACTCAAGATTTTTGGAACTCTGAAAGAAACCCTGTTTATCTGTAATTAATGTTTCCGAGCCCAGCCTCACTTTTATACCTTCCAGACCCTCCCCATTTTTCCCTTTGATCCTGCCAGAAACAGGGAATTTTTTCCCGAGGATTAAACCCTCAAGCCCGGAAATAATGGATGAAATAATTTCCTTGTTTTGGAAAAGGCCCTGATGATAAACTCCTTCTACTGGCGGGAAATTATGGGCACCCTCCAGGCTCGAACTGTAGTTAGAAACAATTCCATCCCCGGGAACCCGCAGGGATGATATTAACTGGTAATAAGCTTCTCCTACATAGGAAAAGAAGTTGCGGGAAACGCTGGGGTCAAGCCTTCCAGAAAAGGTATAGTACAGGTGGGCATAACCTTCTTCTTTATTTAAGGTCTGAAGATAACTATAGTTTTCTTTTTCAATGAACCCAAACCTTTCCATCAGACATGGAGTCCCCCGCATATCCTGGATTGCGGGGCCAACCCCCAGGTTCTCTGCAGCAAAAAGAACAGGTATGCCCTTGTGGGGAGTTCCAAGGGTAAAAAGCGCTTTAACCTTTTCCTTGTTCTGCTTAAAATTAATATAATGACGGGCAATTAACCCTCCCATACTATGAGCAATAATTATCAACTCTTTATCTTCGAGGCCTGCACGCTTAATTTCCAGAGCCATTTTTTCAGCAAGGTTTGCAATATCATCAAAATAGGGCTGGTAAAGAAAAACATAAATTTCTACATTACCGGCCAGTTCCTCGTTCTTAGTTATAGCCCGGACCATTTGGTTCCAGTTCTCAATGGGAAGGGTTCGCAAAAGCCCATCTGTTAAAACTCCGGGCTGAAAACCATGAACAAGCAAAATTTTTGTCTCCCCGCTACCACCAGGAAATCCAGTCAAATCTTCCCAGTGGTGAATTTCAGCACTCCCAATGGCTGAAGAACCAAAAGAAAAAAGGATAATTAATACCAGCGCAATCTTAACCATTTTTTCCTCCCTAGCCTATTAAAAAGCCAGCTTGATAGGCTCCAAATATGTAAGCAAAATAAAACAATATCAACACCAGCCCTTCCCGGCGGGTTATTTTGGAATGGGTAAACCCCATTACCAGAAGCATTACCACAAATAAAAGCATTGCCAATAGACTGAGTAAGTCCCCCAGACCCCCTAGAGAAAAGGGGTTAATCGTAGCTGCAATTCCTGACACCCATGTAAGCCCGAGTATATTGGCCCCAACAACATTACCCAGGGAAAGATCAACCACTTTTTTCCGCATGGAAACAACTGCCGTTGTCAATTCGGGGAGCGATGTTCCTATAGCAATTATAGTAAGGCCAACAAATAGGGCTGAAAGATTAAAGTACTCAGCAATTTCCAGGCTTGAATTTACCAAAAGTCGGCTGCCCCCAACCACCATCACCGCTCCAATAAGAAAAAACAAAAAATTCCGTTGAGCAGTTCCGTGTTTTTCCAGGATTTCCTGTTCTGCTTCTTTATTCACACCATTTTTATTAAAACGATAATTCCGGATTAAATCACCTGCAAGGTAAACCGCTCCGGTTAGCAGCAAAACAATGCCACCCCAGCGGGGAACAAACCCATCAAGGATTAGAAAACTTAATATTAGAGCCGAACCCAGCATTACCCAGGCCGAAATTACAAAATCGCGGCGCCTCACTAAAACCACACCGACAAGGGCAGTAAAACCGACAATGAGACCACTATTAGCAATCACCGAACCAACAGCGTTACCGATTGCTAACTGAGGATTCCCCTGGAAACTGGCTGTTGCTGTTACTATCAATTCAGGTAATGTCGTAGCAAGACTGACCAGAGTTCCTCCAATAATCATCCTCGGAATTCGGAAAATACGCGCGAGATTCACACTTGAACTAACAAAAAAATCTCCACCCTTAATTAATAGACCAAGCCCAATCAAGAACCAGAAAAGTGTTTGTCCCATCAACGCTGCTCCTCTTCTGTTTATTCTCCGGAAATTATGCCCTGTAAAAGGCTAGCCAGGTCATCAGCACCCCCGTAATGCCAGTGTCCTCCCCAGAAAGAAAAAACCAGCTCATTATCCGATTGCAGGTGAATTTCTCCTTCGGGAATAATAAAAATATATTCTGTTTCCTCAGGATTGGGGGCATTTCCCTCTCTTCCGTCCTCTATATCATTAAATTTTTCCAGGAGGAGGTCAATCTGGCCCATAGAAAGAACAATTTCCCTGCCAATTTCAGGTTCCAAAACCTCCAGGTATCCTGCATCCATGAGCATAGATACAAGAGATCTACTGCTTTGCATAACTTTTTTGCAATAGGCAAAAAAGTCCTTCATATCCTGTTTTATTTCCTTACCATCAACAATTAAACGGTCGGGAAAGACTACAAAACGCCCCTTTTGACCTAATATATTCTGGCCCTCGGAAAAATAAATCTCAAAAAAATATTCTGTATTTGCTGGTGGAATTTCCTCATCAGGCCTGCGGTCTGCATAATAGCTGGCTCGTTCCCAGAGGGGTGCAACAAATTCGCCCCTCTCTTCAAAAACAACAATTCTGTCTCCTCTTCTTTCTTGGGAAACCATGTGCATGCTGAAAGCCTGGGGAACGTAGCCAGAATCTCTGATCACCAGAAAAATAACTATTACAATTATTATGGATAAATAAAAAAGCCATTTGGTTTTTTTAGATTTAAAAAACATGGCCAACCTTCCCTAACTCCGTATTCGAAAAACCAAAAATAAAAGTAAAACCAGGATTACCAGCCAGAAAAAACCGAATTTTATCCTGGCCAGAACATCCTCTGGCCTCTTATTCTTCTCCTCATCAAATAACTGGCGATTAAAATTAAGCCCCAACATAAAACCCCTCCGGTATTTCAGTTTAGAAATTTCCCCGGTATTCACCCAATTACCTTCTCTGCCAGACCCTTGAAATCCTCCCTGCTCCTTTTACGTCAGGTTTCCCCTTTTCCATTTAACTTTCTCTAGCAAAGCATAATATAAAAGAAGGAAGGAAAGGAAAAAAAGGAAAATTAAATATTATACAAATTAAATATGATATTTTTGTTTCAATATAGATAGGAGGCCCGGCATGTTCATTTTGGAACTTATTCTTCTCTATGTCCTAGGGATGGTAGGAAGTTTCCTGGGAAGAAAAGGTCGCCTTCCGGCAGCACCAGTTTTGGGAAGCCTGATATTTTTAACCATACTTAGGTTAATCGGGATACCACTTCCTGAACTTCCCGAAGTCAGTGTTTTGATTATCCAGGTTGCCCTGGGTTTAATGGTTGGTGCCCGTTTCAATGAAGAAACCAGCCAACCCTTGATTGGGATCGCCAAGCCCGCCTTTATCGTCTCTTTCTGGGCTTTAAGCCTGGCCTTCGTTTCTGGCTACATTATAACTTCCCTGACCGCTCTGGACCTGAATACAGCAATACTTTCCTCCAGTGTAGGAGGGCTTCCTGAAATGACCGTTTTAGCAGTCGCAACTGATGCCGACCCTGTTGTGGTAATTTTCTTCCACATTACCAGGCTTATTGTCACCCTGATGCTTTTCCCGGTAGCTTTAAAATGGTTAAAGATAAAATTCCCCGAACCCCCACCAGCCCAGAACGAAATAAAAGCTGAAAATAAATCTCCTTACAAACCCCAAAGGTCTCTGGGATCTGCCTTATTTACTCTTGCCGGGGCAATTTTAGTTGGTTTTTTAAGCCACGCAGCCCAGATTCCTGCAGGGGGGCTTGTTGGAGCCATTATTTTCATGGTTATATGCGGCCGTTTACGACTCCCGGTCTTTCATCCTCCCCACTACCTTCTTAATTGGTTTTTGATTGGAGTAGGAGTAATGATCGCAGACCGGATTGATACAACAAGCCTAACAGCGATAATAAGTGCCCAGATTATTATCCCCCTTATTTTATCGATTATCCTTATAATCGGGAGTTCCCTTTTTGTAGCCTTTCTGATTCACCGCTTTGCCGGCTGGGATCCCATCTCAGCCTATCTGGCAGCAGCACCTGCCGGATTTACAATAATGACTGCTCTCGCCCTACAGGAAAATCGCAATCCCGTTGCAATTTCCCTGATGCATCTTTCCCGTCTGATGGTTCTCAAGTTGATCCTGCCTTTTGTTTTTATGCTCCTTTACTAAAAAAAGCAGGCCTTCTCAGCCCTGCTTTTCAAAAAATCGCCCCAGCAATCCATTAATGAACTTCCCCGATTCCTCTCCTCCAAAAGCTTTCCCTAATTCAATAGCCTCATCCACTGCCACGGCATCGGGGATATCAGGACAGAACTTCATTTCAAAGAGACCAATTCTAATAATATTAAGATCAACCCGGGATAGCCTTTCCAGTTTCCACCTGGAAAGGTATTTTTTTATGTTTTGATCCAGTTCCTCTTTTTTTTCCAGGACACCCTGGACAAGTTTTTCAGTATAAGTAGCTTTTTCCGCTGCGGGTTCCAATAACAAAAAATACTTCCAGGCTTGGGCAAAATCATAATTGGTTTGTCCAATGAGATAAAGGACCTGGACGGCCCATTCTCTCTGCTGTCTTCGACTAATTATCGTTGCCAAAACAAACCTCACCTACTCAATACGGGAGCGGAAAAATTGTTACCCCGAGCACAGCCAAAAAAAGCTAAACCTGTTAATGGGTACAGATCTCATCTCGTTTTCTAGTCTATTTTTCCGAGGCCCTGTTTTAAAAATCTTTATCCTGCTTTCTTTCCTCAATTTCTTCCTCAGTGGTTTCTTCACCATACCACTTTTCTTCTGTTTCTTCCTCCAGAATCTGCTCTTCAGTTTTTTCAATTTCTTTTTCAATTTCTTTTTCTTTTTCTTTTTCTTTTTCGTATTTTTCAGCTATTTCTTTTTCTACCTTTTCTGGTTTGGCTTTTTCCCGCTTACGATCAAAAGTATCTCTTTCCTCGCTTTCAATACTATGAACTACAGTCTCAATTTTTTCCACCTTTACTCCTACTACCTGGTTTACATAATCCTGCAGCGATTCCTGGATTTCCGTAACCAGGTCGGGGATCTCCTGATAGGGGCAAACCCCGAGTTTCAGGCGTATAAACAGTCCGCCTTCTATGGGTTTAATATAGGTTTTTACTTCTTTTACACCCTCCTGTCGGGAAACAAATCTGTAGATTAAACCCTCAACAGCGTCAAGTGAAACCCTGATTGCACCGGTTTTTCCATCACGAACCATTGTATTTCGGGGTTCAGTCCTTAAGAAATAGGGCAGAAGACTTAAAATCCCCAAAAAGAAAACAACCAGAGCAATAACACCTGCCAGGTAATTTTGATAGAGGGTTCTAAGGAAATAAATATAAATATCAGGAGAAATCAAACCAAAAAAATGAAAGCTTAAAAGCAAACTACCCAGCGTTATCCCAACAAGAACAATAAACTGAATTGCCTTATAAAGAAAACCCATTTTCATCCCCCCTTATTTTATAAAGTCCTTTATTTATCTTTTTTTTCCTCGTTTTCTTTTTTTTCTTTCTTCCCTTTTTTCGGTTTTTTGGCCTTGGTATCCTCCTCTTTTTGCTCCTCTTGTCCTTCTTCAGTTTCTTCTTTAACCTCTTCTTCTTCCTCTTCTTCATCTTCTTTGGGCATGTGAGTATCGATCCCGGTTATGAAAACGTTAACTTCAACCACCTTAAGCCCTGCCATTCCTTCCACGGCTTTTTTTACATTCTCCTGGACCTTAGTGGCAACGGCATGAATCACGGCGCCATATTCAATTACAAGGTAAAGGTCAATTTTGGCTTCTTTTTCTCCAACTTCAACTTTTACCCCCTTGGAAAGGTTCTTCTTCCCAAGAAGTTCGACAAGGCCACCGCCAAAACCCCCGGTCATACTTTTAACACCCTCGATTTCCGTTGCCGCTAGACCTGCAATTATTGCTATTACCTCATCGGCAATATGAACACTTCCATAATCATGGGCTGGTTGGTACATTTTTCCACCTCCAAATTAACACCTGTTTCTTTCCTGAATTATCCAAACCTGTACTTTAACTAAATTCTACAATCAGAACCGTTTTCCTTTTAAAAAACAAAATCCCTGTTTTGCTTCTTCCGCGGAAAAAAACACCCGGAGCGAAAACCCCGGGTATAAATTTCTCTACCCAGTTATTACTTGGAAACTCGCTCCATATATTCTCCCGAGCGGGTATCGACTTTTACAATATCACCTTCATTAATAAAAAGTGGAACATTAATTTCTACACCTGTTTCCAGTTGAGCGGGTTTGGTTCCTCCAGAAACCGTATTTCCCTTAACACCAGGATCGGTCTGGGTAACTTCAAGTTCAACAAAAGTAGGGAGTTCAATAGTTACAGCCCGCCCTTGGTAATATTTAACCTTTAAAGCTAAATTTTCTTTCAAAAATTTAATAATATTTTCTCCCAGATCAACCGCGTTAATTGCTGTTTGTTCAAAGGTTTCCCTGTCCATAAAATAAAACTGATCTTCTGATTGATAGAGAAATTCCATTGCTCTCTCGTCAAGATGAGCTTTTTTTACTTTTTCCCCCGCCCGGAATGTTTTTTCAAAAACCGCGCCTGTTTCAATATTCCTTAATTTGGTCCGGACAAAAGCGCTACCCTTGCCGGGCTTGACATGCAAAAATTCAATCACAGTGCAGATGCCTTCTTCAATATCAATAGTTATTCCAGTGTGGAAGTTGTTGGTGTTTATCATTTTTTACCTCCTATCTGGGGTTAAGCCCATTCCCCTATTTCAGCTTATATAATTTTAAACTCCTTAGGTGCTCTGGTCAAGCTTCGGACCCCATTTTCTTCCATTACAACAATATCCTCAATTCTGACTCCACCCCAGCCAGGGAGATAAATTCCAGGTTCAACGGTAAAAACCATTCCCGGTTCCAGGTTGTTTTCGCTAACGGGACTCAAACGGGGGCTTTCATGCACATCAATTCCAATTCCATGGCCAAGTCCGTGGCCAAAATTATCTCCATAACCCTCAGCAGAGATAACATCTCTGGATAGTTTATCTGCTTCCTGTCCGGACAGCCCCGGTTTAATATCTTCAATAGCGGCCAATTGAGCTTCTAAAACGGTTTCATAGACTTTCCGTTCTTTTTCTCCTGCGCTCCCGATCGCAAAAGTCCTGGTAACATCAGAAGCATAACCGTTCAAACGGGCTCCCATATCAATTACCACAAGTTCCCCTTCTTTAATTATCTTGTCGCTTGCTATCCCGTGGGGTAAAGAACCCCGGGGCCCGGAGGCGACTATGATATCAAAAGAACTCCCTTTGGCTCCCTTTTTACGGAGGAAAAATTCCAATTCCAGAGCTACTTCCCGCTCTGCCATTCCCGGCTTGATAAAGCCACATATATGTTCTAAGGCCTGGTCGGCAAGATCAATTGCCTCCTGCAAAAAAGAAAGTTCAGCAGCGCTTTTATATATTCTGAACTTCTCCACCAAATTATGGGTGGGAACCCATTCCACGTTATCGATTTTACCCTTTAGCTGTTGTTCTACAGTTGCGAAAGTTTCAAAGTCGGCTTCAAAACCAATTTTATTTAACCCTTCCCCTGCTATTAATTGGTTTAGGGTATCCATTTTTTTCAGGTCATGCTCGACTATCTCCAGGTGAGGAGCCTGATTTTGGGCCTGTTCGGTATACCTGAAATCGGTAATCAGCATCGCCTTTTTTGCAGTTACCATAACCGTGCCTGCAGAGCCGGTGAAACCACTCAGGTAAAATCGGTTTGAGGGGTGGTTTATAATAATGCCGTCCAGGTTATTATTTCCAAGCTCTTCCCTTATTTTTTCAATCCTTTCCTTCATTTAAAAGCCTCCCTATTGTTTTTTCTTGAAATCCATTTTTTTCATTATTTCTTCTTGATTCCCCGGGGATTTTCCTCCATCTTTTCTGATTACCCGGGGGGTAATAAAAATTATTAATTCTGTGGCCAGTTTATTTTCCTTATTAGAACCAAGCCAGGATCCAATCAGGGGTAATTTGCGAAACCAGGGCAATTCTTTTTTTCTAAAGCGGTCCTCAACCTGCAAAAGTCCTCCCAAGGCAAATGTTTCTCCACACTCCACCCTTACGACAGTTTCTACCTCCCTGGTGCTCACCCGGGGAAAACCCGAAACCAGTTCCTCTCCAATTTTGCTTACCTCTGGCCGAACCTCAAGCGTGATATACTTCCCCTCAGAAAGCCTTGGGGTAAAAGAGATTATGATTCCGGTTTGCAGGTAATCTATCCTCTGGTCCCCATCATTATTTATTCTCTCTCCGTGAACTGGAATCCTGTCCCCGATATGGAGTATCCCCTCAATTCCTTCCAGAGTGGTTAGACTCGGGCGGGCCAGAGTTTCCGAAACTCCTTCTTCTTCCATCAGGTTCAAAAAATTTTCCAGGTTTAATCTAATTCCCTCTCCATGCAATAAAAACCCTTCTTCAAATAAATCTATGTTGGCTAACTGTCCTAAGTCCAATCCTTTTTCTTTAATAAAATGGCTGGAAACTTCCTCAATCCGGAATTCAACAAGAATCAATTCCCGGGGTTGATCCATCTCTTCGATTACAGGGACCACTTCTTCTAAATTTTCCGGTTTTCCTTTTAACAAAAGCCGCTGCATGCGTTTATCAGTTTTAATTTCTATTTCCGAAAAAAGCTCCTGCAAAAGGGGTTCAAAAATCTCCGGATCTCCATACTCCAGCTCTTTAACTAATATTTCTTTTTGCGGAAGCGGATAATCAATTTCTTCAATTATTTTTTTTGCTTTTTTTATTTTTTCCGGGAACCCTTTCACTATTATCTGATCTCCTCCCCTTGTTATTACAGTAAGTCCCGGGTACAATTGGGAGATTATTTCAACCGCATTTTCCGATTGAATATTATCAATTTCCAAAACCCTCACCTTTTCTTTACTAAGGGGGGCACCAACCTGGGATAAGATTTCTTCGACCTTTTTAAGCTTTTCTTTTTCACCGCTACAGATCAGGCTGGAACTATTGATATCCAAAGCTATTTTGAGTCCGGGAAAAATTTCACCCATCAATTTTTGGATTTCCTCGGGGGCCCTGCCTTCAAGGTCAAAAACCTTAATGGCCTCATTGGAACTTAGTTGGGCTATCAGATCAGAGCAGCCAACTAGATAAAGATTGTCTTTTTTAAAATAATCCAGCCCATGGGTGTAAAGAATTCCCTCCCAGGCCTCTGAAAATGAAATCCCCTGCAGATGAGCCGAGACTCTTCCTTTAACCTCATTAGAAATTAAAATATTTATTCCACCTATATCTGCAAGCCCCCTTAAAACATCGCTCAATTCAGCTTCTTTAAATGTAACCTCAACCAGAGGCTCATTTGCTTCGACGGGGGAAATAATTAAAAACAAAAACAAGAAAAAAATCAACAGTTTCTCCAAAATTAATCACCACCTACCGGTAAAAAATAAAAAGTTCCCCCAGGAATTTTACTTAGGACAATATGGTCAGAAAATATCCCCTCAATTTCCCAGTCCATAAATCCATCGCCTTTTCTAACCAGATAAACCTCTTCCTGAGTTTCAATTATTGCCAGGTATACCTCCCGACCCCTGATTATGCCCCGAGCTTTTAAATCGTCTGGACGGGGAAGACTGCTTTTAATCTTCTCCACCTCCTTTAAAAAAGGATCAGGGGGAATTTCCCTTTCCCTATGGTAGACAAAAACTGGAGCTTTTTCCTCATTTTTCATCCGGTAAGGTTTTTCAGGAAGAATTTCTGGAACGGGTTTTCTCGAAGGAGATTGCCCTAAGTTTGTTATTAAAAAACTCCCGAGGAGCAATACAATTGCTCCCGGAATGAAAATTGCCAGCTTTTCCCCGACTTTAGAAATCATTTAAATCCCCACCCTTTATTAGAGGAATTTTCCCGGTAACCCCAAGGATCAGTTCCTGCTCTACCTGGAAAAGGACCTTAAGTAACTCGAAAAAAAAGGGAACAGTATCAAGGTCCTGTAAAAAACTCAGCAAATCAATGAAATTTCCTTTCCATTTTCCTTTTAGTAGAGTGCTTTCTCCAGAGGATATTAGTTCCAGTTCTTTTGCGGTTAATTGTCTTGCCTTGGCCCTTTCGACAAAGTAACTTTTAAACATTTGCATCTCTTCATGGTTTTTGACGAATTCTTCCTCGAGTTCTTTTAGCTCCCCTTCCAGTTTTTCAAGCTCTGTCTTTAATTCTATTTGTCTTTGTTCCCGGGCTCTAAGTTCATTTACTAAGCCCCTGGTTAGGTTCTGAAATTCCCTATTTTCTTCGATTTGATCGCGCATGGGAAGAAATATTGCGAAAAAAATTAATCCGGAAACAAGGCCCATGGTAATTATCAAAAAATTCATTTTATTCATCTCGATCTTCCTCCCGGCCGGGTTTTACCTCCAGAACGAACCATTTTCCATTCTCCTTTGTTTGGGGATCTTTTAATTTAAAAACTTTCTTTTTCTCCGGAAAAACAAGGGAAAGGTTTTTTTCCAGGTCCCCTCTTTTATTTTCATTTTCCAGGTATCCCTCCAGAACAAAACCCTTTTCTTTATCAGCCCTGAGGGAGGTTAAGTGGACCCCCCTGGGTATACTAAAAAACAACTCCCATATAATATCATTTAAGTTATTTTTTGGGATTTTTTCTTTAAAAAAATTTAGCTGGTCCTTTTTTTCTGTCAGCTTCTTTTCCAATAAATTCATCTGGGAAAGCCTTTTTTCAAGTTCAACCTGCCTACCCCGCCAACTTTTTAGCTCTTCCCGAGAGGAGAGCAAATTTCCCTTTAATTGAAAATAATTTAACACAAGCAAAACCAGAACCAGGGCCAGCAAAACTAATTTGAGGGCCGATCTGGAAACCCTTTTTTCTCCCTCTAAATATCTGGTAAAATCAATTCTTTCCATGTTTTTCTCCTTTTCAAATTGGCCAACCCCAGAGCCGCTGAGAGCAAAACCTGTTCTTTTTGATTTTCAGGCCAAAAATATTCGGGAAACCGGACCGGAACTTTAAAATTTTTCTCGAGGAATTCAATAAACCCATTTTTTAGCGCCTTACCTCCGGTAATTATCATTTTCTCCATTTCCCAGGAACTGCTCTTCTGGGGGAGATGTAACAGGGCTCTTTCAATTTCTTTTTTAACTCTAATAAAGTATCCTTCTGAATTATTCTTTTCCATTTCATTAAACTCATTTTCTTCCTGGATTGATAGGTTTCTTATTAAAAGGGGAACACCTCTTGACATAAAAACAAGGGTTGCCCCGCCCCACCCCCAATCCAGGACGACATGATCTGCTTTCCCGTTGGAACAAAGGGGAAACAGGGCTGCAGGCGCCAGGGTTATCCTTTCATATTTAAAGGTTCCCAGTTCGTTGAGGAAATTAAAAAAAGACCTAAAAAATTCCGCACAGATTGCCCCTGCTACAATTTTTTGCTTCTTATTACCTTTCTCAAGGCAGACAAAATCAAATAAAGCTTCCTCTCCCCGAAAGGAAAGATACCGGGTCATTTCCCATTTAACCGCCTCCTTCAATTCTTTTTTGCCCAGCAAAGGAAAATCAAATACCATTAACCGCCCTCTGCTCCGGGGCAGGGAAACTCTCAGGGAGATTGAATTAAGCCCAGATTTTCCCAGGGGAATATTTAATAACTTTTTCACCCCCTCCCTGTCCTTAACAGCCTTTTCTCCAAACAAACCCGCTGGAATTTCTTTTATCCAGTAGTCTACGGGCCTGAGTTTAGATCTTTTTTCAGAGGAAAAACGAACTATTTTTAAGTTTTTTTCTCCCAGGTCCAGAGCAAACAAAACCGGCCCTCCTCTCTACAAATTGCATCATCTCCCACAATTCAGGGTAAACCCTCTTTCCACCAGAGCAATTCAACACCTTTAGGGTTGTCGGAAACCTTGAATTTTGCTGTCAGGTAGAATTCTCCTTCTCCTTTGCAACCCCTAGATATCAGATATTGACCACATTCTTTTTCCCAGATTTCCAGGGAAAAACCCTCTTCGGGTCCCAGGGAATAATAATTTTCCTCCGGTTTCCAATCGGGTTCTTCTTTAAGTTTGTAAAAACCCTTTACCAGGCCAGCCTCGGCCAGGTAAAAAAGTTTTTGTTTCCGGTAGAGGTTATTGTTAATCATCAGTTCCAGGCGACTTTCCCGGTATTGAGCACCAAGGGTTGCCGCAAAAACAATACACACTACAAGGACTGGAACCAAAACAGACCCTTCCTTTCCCATTTTCAATCCGCTCCTTCCCGGACAAAAACCTCGCTTTCCAAAGAACTGATTTCTTCCTGGATTTTCACAATTATTCTCCCATCAGCGGGCTTAAAAACAATTTTTCCAGCATTTAAAGCTATTGACATCCCGGTAAAACGTTCTCGCCCGGGGTTTTTAACACCTTTTAAAATGTTTTCTCCTCTCTGGTAAAAAGCAATTGCTCTCTCCGGTTCGTAATTCAGGTTCATTTCCAGGCGGGTGTAAACTCCTCTGGCATCAGGCCCCTCAAGGAACCTGATTGTTCCCGGTTTAGCCTGCCTGATTTTCCTGATTATTTCCTCCATAACTACCCGCTGTTGTTGCCTGATATCAAATCGAGCACTGCTATTTTGCCAGTTTTCTCCAACCCTGATGTACGCTGTGCTCAGGCTCATCCAGAGAATCCCCGCAAGAAAAATTGCCAGAAGGACTTCTAACAGAAGAAAACCCCTATTCATCAAGCCTTTTCCCCCTGAAAATACACTCAGTAGTGTGAAGTGTGATAAATTCCATTTCCCTTAAATTTCCCCTCTGCTCCCAGTTAATCTTAACCCGGGCCTTGTGAAGATTTTCCCACGGTTCCATTCTGGATTGAATTTTAAACCCTTTTTCTCCCCGGTCAATTGTTTCCCCTTTTCCGGTTTCCAGCAAAACTTCCATCTGCTTTTGCCCCAGAAAAACCCCTCTCCCGAGAACTTCGGCCTGACTATCCATCTTTTTCCAGGTCAACCAGCCTTCGGAAATAAAAGCCAGGATTATGGCCAGCAGGACCATAGAAAACAGGACTTCCCAGAGAATAAATCCATCATTCTGCAAACATTATCCCTCCTTCGACTCAATGCTGACCCTGACCCGGCCTGTTCCCACCCGGGTAATAACCCGGGCCTGACCCTTTTCATCCCCCAAGGTAATGGTATTACCACGTGAGGGAGCTCCGGTTAAAGAAAAATGAAAAACTGGCTGGGCCAGGGAAAAATCTACCAATTCCACCCCATCTCCAAGCTCCCTCTCCATTAATTCAACAATCTTTTCTCCCTTTTTTTGCGAAATCCAGTACCTGTTTTGTTCCAGTTCCAGGTTTATATAATGCTCTTTCCCGGTTTGAATTGCCCTGAAACGGGCCCAGCGCAAATCAGTTGCCAGGTGGCGGGCCTTTTTTTGAAGATCCAAAGCACCTACATTCCAGCCTTCTCCCATAATTATCGAATATAATAGCCCCAGCAATAAAAGGACCAGGATAACCTCCAGCAATGTAAACCCCTTTTCTTCCGGGTAAAACTTTTTGCGCATTTAAAACTTCCTCCAGAAAAAATTATCAAACCGATTTCCCTTTACCAGATCTGGATCATATCCAGCATGGGTAAAACCATTGCTATCATGATCAAACCAACCAGGCCAGCAACAAGTAAAATCAGTAAGGGTTCCAGAAAAGAAACCATATTTTTAAGCCAGTTTTCCATTTCCTCCAGGTAATATGAACCAGCCTGGCCTGTCATCTCATCCACTTTTCCGGTTTCCTCACCAATTCGAAGCATACAGATAAAGAAGGGATCAGGATTGAGCCATTTTTGCAGTGAATTGGAAAGCAATTCTCCCCCCTTCACATCCTTTTCTGCCTTCTCCAACCCAACCCTTAAAAACTGGTTCTCAGTTTGTTCCACCACCATTTCCAGGCTTCGGTCTACCGTTAACCCTGCTTTTAATAACAGGCTGAGATTATTTCCCACAAAGGCCCAAAAATATTTTTTTGTTGGCGAGAATCTCGCTTTTTGTATATCCAGCCAAAAATTTATTTTTTTCTCAAATTTCAAGGTTCTGAATAACAGAAATAAAAGCATAAAGGAAACTAATAAATGGGAAAAGTTCATTCTAATAAACTCGCTGGCTTTAACCAACCTCAGGGTCAATAAGGGCAATTCCGGGCTGTAATCCAGATACAGAGAGGAGAAATAGGGAAGAACATTAAAAATCAGGAAAGCCATTACCCCCAGGGCGACTGCCAGAACAAAAATAGGGTAGCGCAAAACTTCTTTGATTTCTCTTTTCAACTGGAGATTCCGCTCAAAATGTTCTGCCATATTAAATAAAATTTTTGTAGTCAGGCCGGCTTCTTCTCCCATTTTAATCATCTGCAGGAAAAATTCGGGGAAAAAACCCCTGTGTCCTGACATTGCCGCAAAAAGCGAGTACCCCTGCATGATCTGACCCTTAATTTCCCGGAAAATTCCTTTCATTTTTTTATCGGTGGCCTGGTTTGCAAGTAAATCCAGAGCCTGGCCAAGAGGTAACCCTCCCTGCAAAAGGATTGCTAGCTGGCGGGAGAAAAAAATCAACTGCTTTTCCTCCCCTTTTATCCTCAGCCCGATTCTCTTTTTCATATTTTTTTTCTTTTTAAGCTTGAGGATTATATACCCCTTGTCCCCAAGAACTTCCAGTGCTTCCCGAGAATTTCGCGCCTCTATCCTTCCCTTAACTCTGTTTCCCTCCCGGTCAATCCCCCTGTAAAAAAAATTTTCCTCAGAAAAAACGTGTTTATTATCCTCCCCGAACAACCCTTAACACCTCCTCCAGGGAGGTTTCTCCCCGCTCAACTTTTTTCAATCCCGCTTCTTTTAAACTTTCCTCCATTATTCCCGCAGCAGCTTTTTTTAGTTTAACCCCAGGTTCTTTTTGAACAACTTTTTCCCGCAAATTATCATCGGGAATTAGAACTTCCGCTATTGCAGTTCTTCCCCTGTATCCTGAAGCATAACAGGATGAACAACCAGTCTTTTCTCCCACCCGGTCCATTCGTTCCCAGTAAGACACGGTGCGGAGATCATTACTTTCTTTTTTCGGAAAACAATCCGGACAGAATTTCCGAACCAGTCTTTGCCCCATTATTCCAATAACAGTAGAAGAGACAAGATATGGTTCAATTCCCATTTCCAATAACCTGATCAGGGCCGAAGGAGCATTATGGGTATGAAGGGTACTCAGAACCAGATGTCCTGTCAAAGCTGCATTAATAGCAATCCCTGCAGTTTCCTCATCCCGTATTTCACCCAGCATAATTACATCCGGGTCCTGTCGCAAAATGGAACGTAAAAGAGCGGCAAAATTCAGACCTATTTTTGGGTTAACCTGAATCTGGTTAACTGCAGGGAGAATGTACTCAATGGGATCTTCTGCCGTAGTTATATTCAGATTTTTTCCCTGGAGTTCTTTGAGCATGGAAAATAAGGTTGTGGTTTTTCCGCTTCCCGTCGGCCCCACAACCAGAAAAATTCCATTCCTCAGGTTTAGAATTTCCCGGAGTCTATTCTCCTGTTTGACCTCCAGGCCTAAATATTCCATTTCTGGAATGGTTAAGCGATCCAGGACCCGAATTGCCATTTTTTCCCCCTGGTATGCCGGCAGGGTTGAAACACGAAGATCCCATTCCCCTCCTCTATCGATTTTTACCCTACCATCCTGGGGTCTTCTTTTTTCCCCAATATCCATCCCCGCGAGTATTTTTAAGCGGGAAATTAAAAAAGGGTGGACATTTTTGGAAATAGAAAAAGCATTTTCTAAAACCCCATCCACCCTGTAGCGAACCATTAATTTTTCCATTCCGGGTTCCAGATGAATATCGCTGGCTTTTCTGCGAATTGCCTCGTGAATAATTTGATCAGCCAGTTCAGTTACTTTTTCTTCATCTTTTCCCGAGTAAACAAAATCAATCATGTCTTTAATTTCCGAAGGTACCCCGACAAATATTTCCACACTTCTCCCGAGATAACCGCGTAAATTATCCAGAAGAGAAATATTGGTAGGGTCGGCCACAGCAACCCTGTACGACCGGTCTACCTGATCAAAAACCAAAGCCCGGCTCTGGCGGGCTTTGGTTTCGCTTAAGCTTCTCGCCACGGCAGACAGGGGCAACTCCTTTTTCAGGTCAACAAAGGGCAATTTAAATTGAACAGCAAGCCCTTGCGCAAGTTGCCTTTCGCTAAGGAAACCCATCTCAATCAGAATAGAACCGATCTGCCGGTGGGGCGAGGTATTTTTTTGTCGGTGAAGAGCCTTTTTAAGTTCTTCCTGGCTGATAAAACCAAGTTCACACAGGATTTTTCCCAGTTTTTTTCTTCTTTGCATTGAAATTCCCCATTAAGCTTTTACTATATGATTCAATAACTGGAAAAAATTTCCTGCAAGTTTGTTTAAATTGTCTCCAGAATTTCTTCAGCCCGGAGAATTTCTTCCTGAGTTACATCCTGGTGGGTAACCAGGCGAATAGAATCAGGGCCAAAGGCATTTACCAGAAGCCCCTTTTCTTTCAACTGGGCTACTACCTCCAGGATAGGCTTATCTCCAAGGTAACGACTGACAATAATATTCGATTCAACGGGGAATTCTAAGCGGAAATTATCCATTTTTTCAATTGCCCCACCCAGGACTCGAGCCAACTGATGGTCCCGGGCCAGCCTTTCCTCAAAACCGTCAAGGGCAAAAAGTCCTGCCGAAGCTAGAATTCCAGCCTGCCGCATCCCGCCCCCCAGGATTTTACGAACCCGGCGGCCCTCCTGGATAAATTCAGTGGTTCCACATAAGAGCGATCCAACCGGGGCTCCCAATCCCTTGGATAGACAGAAAGACAGGGAATCAAAATCCTGGGCAATAAAGTCTGGAGTCAACTCAAGGGCTACTGCTGCGTTAAAAATCCTGGCTCCATCAAGGTGGGTTGCAATTCCCACTCTTTTACAAATTTCCAGGTGGGGTGCCAGTTCTTCCGG
>SL_8KL_010_SEDDRAFT_10000721_pt1 | contig 28929 bp, 27 predicted proteins | sample SodLakKL_010_SED_4_FD_11160 | JGI IMG/M metagenome (IMG submission 11160) | reverse complement strand
AGTATTTGCAGGTAATACAGGGAATATGTCGAAAAGTATGTAACTATATTGTTTAAGATAAAATAATCTGATCCGCTGATTGAAATTCAACTTATTGTGTTGATTAAATTTACCGGGTTGTTAAGGTGAGGGAGATGAAATAATTTGAAAGCAATTAAATTGACCATGTTGCTGTTTATTTCACTTCTGGTTGTAATTGTTTTTGCTGCAGCCGGCTGCAGCCCTGATCGGGAACCAGACGAGGAAGTTATTGATCTAGAAGTTACTGAGCAAATGGAGCCGCCAGATCAAGAGGAGGTTAAAGCCGAAAAGCCGATGCTCACTGCAAATTACTTCTGGCCCTGGATCAGCCATGGCCAGATTGTGCTTTCCAGCGGTGAAATAATTGACGGCCCCAGTTTTTATGAATCAGACATGGGCTTTGTGGCTGAATTTACCGAGGAGTATGATTACAGCGGGCGGTTAGTCTGGTTGGTCGAAAAGACAGATGTTTTTGATCTTCAATGGGCAACGCTTTCTTTTAATGTCGATTATTATGAGCAGAATGAAAAGGCGTTTGATTTTTACCTGACATTCGAGATTGACGATCTTGAGCCCGAACCGGGTGATAAAGGTGTTCAGGAATTTGCAGTGGATCTCGTCGAGGAAGAAAGAGGTTTTGTTGTCGCTATCGACAATATCATTCTGGGCAAAGAGCAGGAAAGCACTTTTGCGACTGACCCCATTAATTATGTGGCCCTGGAAATAGAAGTAAAAGTAGTTGATCAACCTTAAAGAAAAAGGAGTGCTTCATGTTGAATACAATTGATGAAACAGCCGTAAACACAATTCGCTTCCTTGCTGTAGACGCCGTTGAAAAGGCCGGTTCCGGACATCCGGGTCTGCCTATGGGCGGGTCAGCTATAGGCTATACTTTATGGTCCCGGTTTCTTAAGCATAGCCCCGATAATCCCAACTGGCCTGACCGCGACCGGTTTGTTCTTTCAGCCGGTCACGGGTCGATGCTGCTTTATGCCCTGCTTCATCTTTCTGGTTATGAACTTTCATTGGATGAAATAAAAAATTTTCGCCAGTGGGGCAGCAGGACTCCGGGCCACCCTGAATTCAAGCACACCCCCGGTGTAGAAACGACTACCGGTCCACTGGGACAGGGCTTTGCCAATGCTGTCGGAATGGCTGTTGCCGAAAAGCGTTTGTCTGCGGAATTTAATCGGCCGGGCTACCCGCTCGTCGATCACCATACCTACATCTATGCCGGAGATGGCTGTATGATGGAAGGAATTACTTCGGAAGCGGCTTCCCTGGCCGGGCATCTACAGCTCGGTAAGTTAATCTGTTTATATGATGATAACCAGATCACCATCGATGGCAGCACCGATCTTACCTTTACCGAGGATGTCGGCGGCAGGTTTGAAGCTTACGGCTGGCAGGTGCTGAAAGTGCACGAGGGAAACCGGATTGAGCTGCTCACAGAGGCCATTGCCGAAGCGAAACAGGAGGCGGATCGCCCCAGCTTAATTATGATTCGCACCGAGATCGGTTACGGATCTCCCGGAAAGCAGGGAACTGCGGGAGTTCACGGTGCACCGCTCGGATCAGAAGAAACGGTGAAAACTAAACAAAATCTTGGTTGGCCATTAGAACCGGCATTTCATGTCCCCCCGGAAGTTTATTCGCACTTTGTCAAATATAAAGAGTCTTTGAATGCAAGGAAGGAAGAGTGGGATGCTCTTTATAGTGATTACCGCAGTGAATATCCTGAGCTGGCGGAAAAGTGGGAGGCCTGGTTTTCCGGAGAAGTGCCGGATAAATTAGCTGACGATCACCGGCTGTGGGATTTTGGCGATCAATTACTGGCTACCCGGGCCGCTTCAGGTCAGGTAATGCAGGTGTTAGCTGAATACCTGCCCAACATGTTTGGCGGCTCGGCAGATCTGGGCGGTTCCGTCGGTACTTTTTTAGAAGGACGGGGTGATTTTCAGGCCGCTAATCCCACCGGCAGCAATATTTACTTTGGGGTCCGCGAGCATGCCATGGCTGCAGTTCTTTCAGGCATATTTCTTCATGGCGGCCTGCGTCCCTTCGGTTCAACATTTCTCGTATTTTTTGATTACATGAAACCGGCGGTCAGGCTGGCGGCGTTGATGGGACTGTCCGTGGTCTTTATTTACTCACATGACAGTTTCGCTGTCGGTGAAGATGGTCCTACGCACCAACCGGTAGAACAACTGTCCAACCTGCGCTCTATCCCCAATATGCATGTGCTCAGGCCGGCAGACGGCGCAGAAACTGCGGCGGCCTGGCTGCACATCCTGAAGCGCCGCTGCGGTCCTTCAGCCCTGATCCTATCCCGCCAGAAGCTTCCTCAACTGACCGGAACGGGTAAAAAAGCTCTCCGGGGTGGTTATATTATCAGCCGGGAAAAAGGTGAAAAATCTGATTTGATCCTGGTTGCCAGCGGTTCTGAGCTTAATCTCGCTTTGCAGGCTCAGAAAGAACTGCAGGATAAAGGTTATGCCGTGCGTGTGGTCAGCATGGTCAGCCGGGAACTGTTCCTGGCCCAGGACGAAGATTACCGGGAAGAAGTATTACCGGCTGCAGTGGAACGAAGACTGATTGTCGAGGCGGCTCTACCCATGGGCTGGGAAAGTTTTACCGGTCCTAAAGGAGCGGTGTTCGGCATCGATGATTTTGGAGCATCGGCACCGGGGTCGGTGGTGATGGAGAAGCGGGGGATGAGCGCCGCTAATCTAGTTGATAGAGCAGAGCAACTGCTTACAAAAAAATAACAAGCATAATTTAAAACCGGTAAACACCGATCAGACCTTTCAATCTACTTTAATTATAAAATAACGGGCACTAATCACTTATCAAAATTCTTACTATTGTTGTTCAGCTCCCAAATTTCTTATATTTACAGCAAAAACAATTTTGTAATTGTATGGTTATTTAAAGGGATAAGCCGGCTAAAGAATCAAAGTTTGAAGGTATTGAACCGGAACTGTTGCAGCTGGACCAGGATTTATATGAACAGGATTTCTAGTATATGAAGGCAGGATCGCGCAGGAACCCGGTATTTAAAGGTTTTATGGTTGTTTTTAGGAACCGGTGTTATAAATTCCCGCTAGTTATAGTCAACAAGAAATGGCTCCGTCTTGGCGATATGGCGGCCAGGGCCCAGGTAATTAATGTTAAAGACTATTGCTGAGGAAAGTGAATAAACAAAGGCATTATCAATTGTAATCGAAAAGCGGGCAAGAAGTTGCCGGATATTTCGTTTGGATATTCTTTCAGGCGCCGGGCGCTTATTGATCTATCCATTAGCTTCAGGGCATGCTTACATCACCAGGCACAACCTGCTAAGCGGTAATAAAGTCCTTAAAGGCTGGGTGGTTTCCGGCAAGTAAGCAGTCCTGGAAGTGACAGTAAGTGCTGGTAGTAAAACTGTTTGCACTGTGTATTAAGATATTTAGTTGTTTGGGGGGAGCAGCAGTGGATAATAAATCAACAGGCCCCGCTAAAAGCGGATCACCGGGGCTGGCGGGAAGAAAAGTTCTTTTTATTATTGTGCCTGTCACCATCTTTATTGTTTTACTGTCCGGTAATATTTTTTTGCTAAGCGAGAGAGCAGAAAATGAAATAATGCTTGCAAAGCTAAACGAAAAATTGGAAGATGTAAATGAGGACAAAGCATCGCTTGAAGATGACATTGAAGCATTNAAAAAAGAGATGTGCGCAATTAAAGCAGAAGAAGAGGTAAAGAAAGAAAAAGAGGAAATATTTGAGTTGGAGGGTCTGGTGGAAGTAAGGGATTTTGATGCCACTATTGAGGTTAATCTGCTTTACGCCTCGGAAGAGAACTTTACGGGGCAGCAGCTATATCCGGTGGAGGTTTGCCTTTTGCAAAGGGGCACTGCTGAAAAACTGGCTGCTGCAAATGATCAGTTTGCCAAAGACGGTTATCGCCTGAAAATCTGGGATGCTTACCGGCCCCTGGGCGTGCAAAAGAAATTATGGGAGTATATGCCAAACGGCATATACGTGGCTGACCCGGAAGTAGGTTCAAATCACAACCGCGGCGCTGCTGTTGATGTCACCCTGGTCGATGAAAAGGGCGAGAAATTAAAGATGCCCACCTGTTTCGATGTTTTTACAGCAGAGGCCTCGCGCAGTTATCCGGATATGCCTGAAGAAGCCAGGAATAATATGGAGTACCTGACTGAAGTAATGGTTAGAAACGGTTTTACAACCATTGAAAGTGAATGGTGGCATTTTAATGATGCTGATGTCGGAAAATATGCACTGCAGGACCTTGCTTTGGAGGAATTTGTCAACGAATACTTTTCCCGGTGACTGGGCAGATGAATTATTATTTTTAATCGGGGCTTGGCAGGGATATGGTTCAAGAAATAGAAGTAAGTTATGAATAGTATGGCCTGTTATATCAATTACTTGGATAATATAAACATTCAGGCTGAGGTTTAGTTTCAGGGGAGGAAACAGCTGAAATGAGTAGGACGACCAAAAAAAGGTGCTTTCCACTCTGGATTATATTCATACTTGTTATTTTAGTAATTGGTTTGCCGGCGGTGTTGCTATACTCTGATATACCGGATCTTTCAAAATACGTGCTTGATGACAGCAAGCCCGAACCTGTGGACGAGCCTGATAACACTCGTGCTGAATTGGAAGAAGAAGAGCCTGGGGAGGATTACGAGCGCGAAATTTCCGATCCTTTTGAAGATGATAACCAAAAAGAGGTTGAAAACAAGATCACAGAAGAAGGTAGCGAAGATAAAGAAGAACTTGTTAACGATAAAAACGATTCTGATCACGATCATGAATCAGATTTAAAAGTGGTTTCTGATGGAGATTACCTTTTAACCCTGGTTACGAAAGAAACAACCCTGAAAAGTAGATATGTGCCTTCCAATCTTCAGCCGATTCCTTCTTACATGAATCCTTCTTACGACATGCAGTTACGAGAGGAAGCCCTCTGGCACTTGAAAGAATTATGGGATGCGGCCAACGAAGAGGGCGTAACTTTAAGTATTCGTTCTGCTTACCGCAGTTATGCCACTCAAAAGCGTATATTTGAAAATTTTGCCGACCAGCATGGAGAAAAAGAAGCTAACCGGTTTAGCGCCCGGCCCGGACAGTCCGAACACCAGCTGGGCACCACGGTCGATTTTGGGGGCAGCAATGTTGATTTTTCGGCTGAGTTTGGCCAAACGGATCAAGGGCGGTGGTTAGCCGAAAATGCCCACTCCTTTGGCTTCGCTATGAGCTATCCCGAAGGTAAAGAGCATATTACCGGTTATGTCTACGAACCCTGGCATTACCGCTATATCGGGGTTGATGAGGCCGTTGAGTGGAAGGAATCGGGTCTGACGCTCAAAGAGTACTTAGAAAACCAGCCGCAGTATTTTGATTAACCCGGGTTCTTGTAGTTTGGCTCAACCTGTAATTGTTTATTAATACTTGCAATTTAGAGAAGAATACCTTATTATTGTCTTTAGAATGAAATGTGTTGATGATGGAACGAATGTCTTATAATTAATGATCTATTTAGGAGGTTTTATTATGACTAACGGAATGCAGTTAAGCCAGGATGATAAAACGTTTGGAATGCTGGCTCATCTCGCGGCCCTGGCCGGATTTGTAATTCCTTTTGGCAACCTTATCGGCCCGCTGATAGTCTGGTTAATGAAAAAAGACCAGTCTTCATGGGTTGATAAGCAGGGCAAGGAATCATTAAATTTCCAAATCAGTGTGAGCATCTATGCTATTGTTGCCGGTATCCTGACTCTTATACTTATCGGGATTTTATTACTGATTGCAGTGGGCATATTTTCCCTGGTTATGATCATTATCGCCTCTGTCAGGGTAAGCAATGGAGAGGATTTTAAATATCCACTCAGTATTCCATTTATCAAATAACTGGCAGTTACTAGATCCTAATTTCAAAAAAAGGATAGGCTTAAAAAAACCTTTAACCTGTCCTTTTTATAACTCTAAAGCGCTATTTGTTCAAAATAAAGCTCTACATTTCCGGGTGACTTGGCAAAATATTTTTGACGGTCTGATCTTAATTATGATCTGGTCAAACCGGAAAAAGGAGTGTTTTTAACATGCAAAAAATAGTTCTAATTGAACCGCAATCGAAAGAAGACCATGTCTATAAACATGTGCGTATGCCCCGACTGGGTCTTCCTCTTCTGGGTACTCAGCTGCAGGAAGCGGGCTATGAAGTCAATTTTTACCTCGGAACAGGTGATTCTCTGCCCTGGTCGAATATTTTTAAGGCTGACCTGGTAGGGATTTCAACTACAACAGCTACTTGTCGAGAGGGTTATCAGATTGCCGGGCTACTGCGAGCCAATAACATTCCGGTGGTCATCGGCGGGATTCATGCCTCTTTTATGCCCGATGAAGCCGTACAGTTTGCCGATTATATTGTCCGGGGTGAAGCGGAGTATAGTTTCCTGCCCCTGGTCCGCTCCATTGAAGCCGGGGAGCTTCCACAAGATATCCCCGGTGTTTCTTACTGGGTGGATGGTGAACCGGTGCATAATCCACCGGAACAATTCAAGGTGGACATGGATACAATTCCCATCCCCGATCTCACTTTGATGGAAAAATCTTCATCAATGCGTACCATTCCGGTAATGACTTCACGAGGTTGCCCTTATAACTGCACTTTTTGCTGTGTTACCCAGATGTTTGGCCGCCGCTATCGCTACCGTTGTACGGAAAGCATCCTGGAAGAACTGGCCCAATATGAAGGAAAGCATATATTTTTCTGTGATGATAATTTTGTTGCCGATCCCAAACATAGCAGAGAACTGTTAAGGGAAATGATCGATCGGAATATTAACCTGAAAGGATTTGGAGCGCAGGTCCGGGCTGATGCCGCTTTCGATGATGAATTGATGGAGCTGATGACCCGGGCGGGTTGCAGTATTGTTTATATCGGTTTTGAATCGATTAATCCTGAAACACTGAAAGGATATAACAAACATCAGTCTGTTGATGATATTAAAGAATCGATTCGCCGTTTCCACGAGTACGGTATTAGAATTCACGGTATGTTTGTATTTGGTGGCGATGCCGATACCGCAGATACGATCAGGGAAACTGCTGACTTTGCTCTGGAAGCCAAGATTGACAGTATTCAGTTTATGATGCTTACTCCTATGCCGGGCACTCCCCTTTATGAGCAATTGGAAAGCGAAGGCAGGATCATTACTTACGACTGGTCGCTTTACGAAGGCCAGCATGCTGTTTTTAAACCGGTTATGATCTCTCCCGAAGATCTGCAGAATGAAACAGTTAAAGCGTTAAAAAAGTTTTATTCACTTACTAACATATTTGACAATGTTACCACCACCGGTTGGGCATCTGCACTCCACCGGGCAATCGGATGGGGTTTAACCAGGCATTTTGCGTACCAAAACCGCTGGTTTGTTCAATTTCTCAAAAACCAGCAATATGCCAACCCCCAGCCGGTTACTCTTTTTGAACATTTGCTGCAGGTTCCTGATAAAGCTGACCGAACATCGCAAACAACCACTTCGCCGCTTAAAGTATCGCTCACAGAGCAACAAGGGGTATTATACCTCAAGTTAAAGGGGTTTGCCGGCAGCTTGCATCTAAGGGAATTAAAACGGACGCTAAAAAAACTTCCCCGCCACTGCAGCCAGATGGTTGTCAATACTGAAGGCCTGCGTTTTGTATCCGAAAAAACAGCAGCCGGTTTTGCCGCTTATCTAGAAAAACTCGGTTCCAGGGTGCGCCGGCTGCAGGTAATAACTGCTGCCGAAAAACAGGCCCGCATTTTCCTAAACTGGAAAAGAAAAAGCCGTATCAAGCTTCCGCGCTTCGAAGTCCGGGTTTACAAACACTGACTCCATGTCAGGGAACAAACCCGCCAGGGACGTGTATATACCAGGAGGATAAGGATCTAAGGCTGTATACCATGGGGCGAAGTGGAACTTAACCGCTATCTGTACATTACTAGCGAACCTGAGAAGCAAGTCCGCCTCAAGAAGTATTATAAAGGATGAACAACAGCAGGAAATGTTTAGTAGATATTGGAAGAGTTGTTTTTCATAAGGCAGGCAGACAAGTGAACTATTAATAACTTTGAATATCAAATTATATTTATGCCCTGCAAAAATAAGCGTCCAGTTTATTGCTTATTTTGGTTAGGGCGAATATTACCAGGTCATCATCAGGTTCCAAAACCGTATCACCATGCGGGATAATAATCTCCTCACCCCTAACAATAGTTCCAATAAGCATTCCTTTAGGAAAATTTGCATCGACAATTTTCTTGCCGGCCACTTTACAGGATCCTGGAACAACCAGCTCCAGCACCTCTGCGTCTTCCCCTTTTAAATGAGAGAGGTTACGCAAATCCCCTTTACGGGTAAAGCGCAAAATTTTGTAAGCTGTCATTAAATAGGGATTAACGTAATTATCAATACCTGCTGCAGCATACACGTAAGTATATTCATTATTTGAAATTCCAGAGATTATTTTATTGCATCCCAACTTCTCTCCCATAATTGCTGCTATTATGTTGGTGCGATCATCTTCTGTGACTGTTACCAGAACGTCTGCCTCGGAAATCTCTTCTTCGTTATAATAGGTCAATTCGGATGAATCACCCTGCAGGATTACAGTTTTGTGAAGATTTCTTTTGAGTTCTTCGCAACGTTTTAAGTCTTTTTCCACCAGCTTAACTTGAAACTTTGGTCCCGAATTATTCTCCAGCATTTGCGCAAGAGTATATCCTACAGTTCCGCCTCCAAGAATAACTACTTTTCTGATCCTTTTGTCTTCATGGTGGAAAAGCCAGCTTGCTTTGCGCATAACTTTCACATTGCCGATTAAATAAACTTTATCATCAGGTTTTACGATATCTTTGCCGGAGGGAACAATAAAACTGCCATCGGGCCTTTTTATGCCCACAACAATACAACCTTTTGGCAGTGGCATTTCCTGGAGGTTTTGCCCTGTCATCTCCGCTTTTTCGCTTACCGTGATTGAAAGCATCATTACTTTGTCTTTGGAAAAATACTCAATATCTGCGGCTTCGGGGTAGTGAATCATTCTTGATATTTCTAAAGCTACCGCTCTTTCCGGATTTATAACATAATCAACGCCTATCTCTTCCTTGGAAAAGCCAGTGTCAGCTATGTTGCGATGACTTTCGGGATTTCTTACCCGCGCTATTGTAGTAGGCACTTTTGCCCTATCGGCCATCATGCAAGCCATTAAATTAAGCTCATCTATTTGGGTTACCGCGATAAAAATATCTGCGGAACTTATGTTTGCTTTTTCCAGAGTAGCCATATTGGCCCCATCTTGATTTATAACCAGAACATCGAGGGTTTTCCCCAACTCTTTGGCTGTAACGGGGTCTTTTTCCACTATGACAACAGAGTGGTTCTTTTTATGTATATTTGCAGCCAGTTCTCTTCCTACTTTGCCTCCGCCAATAATAACAATATGCATTACCCAGGGCTCCTTTTGCTTAATCAAACAGCCTAAATTATACTACGAGCTTACTCCATTTGTAAACCAGCGGGGAAACAGCTTTTTTAGGTTCTGGTAGAACTTTTCTGAATAGGCGGGGGCTCTGTGGAAAAGAAGCACGCCAACCAAAGCGGTAACTAATATATAAATACCACAGAAAACACGAAGTAAAGGATCTGCCAGGACAGCAATAACGACGGAAAATTCTCCACGCTGTCCCAGAGAAAAGGCTGCTCTTAAACTTCCTTTCCGGGTCAAACCATATTTCCTGCCGCCGAAAAAGCCTACCAGCAGTTTGGCTGTTAACCCCCATACTATCAGGATCAGTAAAAATCCCGGCATTATAATCCCGGCATCAATAGATATAGAGGTGCCAAACCAGAAAAAGAAAAATGGCAAAGTAACATTTTTCAAGGGATTAATTAAGCTGCTTAGTTCTTCTGAAGCAAGGGTTTCTGAAAGGATCACTCCGGCCAGAAAAATCCCTAAAAGCTTGGATAACCCCAGGTAAACAGCTGATCCTGCTAAAGTGAACGCCACCGCCAAAGCAAATAAAAGGATGAAGTCTTTTGAAATATAGCGATTAACGAATAATTCCAGCTTTCGGAAACCATATATGGCAATAAAAATCGAAACCAGGATCAACAGAAGAACCCTGATCGCTATAGCTGCAATATCCCCTCCGCTAATACTACCTGCCTGGCCAAAACCTACCAGGAAGGATACCATGATTGGCGCCACAATATCTTCAAAAATCAAAAGTCCTTCTTTAAACTCTGCTTCAGGGGTATTGGCTCTATTTGTGTCTTCAAGCATCCTCAGGGTCATCGATGAACTGCTGGCATAGGCAATGCCCCCGATGATCAGGGCGGCAAATAAGTCAAATCCGAATAATAAGTAAGCAATTAAAAAACTTACTCCGAAATTAAGAACAACATCCATTGTTCCGACTTGCCAGATTCTGCGAGAAATGTTAAGCAGATGGTTTAAAGGATATTTTAATCCCAATAGAAAAAAAAGGAGCATAATCCCGATGTCTGCCACATGATTAACTACATTGTCCATGTTTTCGGTGAGAAAGGCTGACAATACAATGCCAAGAAAAATATATCCTAATAAAGAAGGCAGGTGTATCCTTTGGAAAAGATAGTTTACAGCAAAAAACAAAAATAATACAAGCCCAATATAAATAAACTCCATTTAGTCCTCCCACAAAAACCGGCACTATACCGGCTGAAACCGCTTAAAAAGCTTTGTTCGTCTATAATTTTAAAAAGCTCAATTTCTAATCGGTCGGAGCTAATATGAAATATTAATATGAAACAGTTTATTCAAGCAACGATACTGTATAATTTTGTTAAAACTTAACGGGCGATATAGCTTCGCCCACCAAATTGTATTATACCTGTTTTTATAATAACTGCAACATACAAAAAAAAAGAAGGACTACCATGATTACCTGACGAATTTTTAAACATTGAAACCTAATGCTCCTTTCTTGGGAGTTCGGCTACAACACCGTAAGAGGTCTCTTTCTATTTCCAACCCCTTATTACCTACTTATTACCTACTTAAAGTTTACACTACCACAAGCCCCTGCTTTTTTGCTGCCAGCGTGGGTTTATTGTATTATTAAGAAATGAGATAATACTGATTATACCACCAGTCGTACAATCAGAGCATTGTTATTGAAGAAAGGGTGGCTGTTATTTGCGCCGCAGCGACAGAAAGTGGTTTTTAACCCGGGTTAAAAGAACAATCTATGACTTTCAGATGATCAATCAGGGAGACAGGGTGGCAGTTGGCATATCCGGAGGAAAAGACAGTGCCGTTTTGCTTTATATCCTGGATATATTTCGCAGTCATGCCCCTTTTGACTTTGACTTACAGGCTATATATATCCACCTGGGCTGGGATGTCGAGCTGGAACCTCTGCACCGGTTGGCCCACAAGTTAAATGTTGATCTCCATATAGAAGAAACGGCAATTTCCCGCATTGTTTTTGAACGCAGGCATGAAAAGAACCCCTGTGCCCTTTGCGCCAACATGCGCCACGGCGCCCTGCACCAGGCTGCCATCAAGCTGGGCTGCAACAGGGTAGCACTTGGCCATCACCTTGATGATGCCATACAGACCTTTATGCTTAATCTTATTTATACCGGCCGGATGGATACCTTCAAACCGGTTACCTACCTGGATCGAGCCGATCTTTTCCAGGTCCGCCCCCTTATTCAGCTGCCGGAAAGCACCCTAACTGCTCTTTCCCGGCGGGAAAAGCTTCCCCTACTAAAAAACCCCTGCCCGGTCAGCGATAAGACCAAGCGCAGCGAGATGAAACAGCTATTAAATGAAATGGCAGAACGCTACCCCGATTTGCGTGAAAAATGGCGCGCCGCCCTGATGAGTAGTCCGTACTGGAACAAATAAACCTCTCAAATTTGTGATTTGACTAACCGGATAATGCTTCTGGATATAATCCCCGTTCTCAGAAATCTTGTTTCCCGATAATTCTAAAATCTATTAGTTTAGCATACAGAAGGTTACCTGGCTGTCGGTGCCGGGCTCCCGGAATAAGACGATCCTAGCGGTTTTGTTCCTGCCTACGTTTCCGAACTGGCCTTTACCCCGGAAAACAAGGTAGCAGTTACCTGCGTGCCGGCAATCATGATCAGGTTTGTCCTGCAGGAGCTGGATAAACTCGGGTTTATCCCCGGGCAGGTCCACACTACCCTCAAAATGCGCAAGATATGTTGGATAGGTAAATGTGGGTGCTGTAACCTCGGCCCCATCTACGTCTGCAAAGATGGGCCGGTATTCAGCCTAGCCCGCTCAACGCTTTGCCAGCCGAATATTAAATGAACATAAACAACAGGTTTGATGCAAGCTAAGGGCTCAACCAGGGTTTTAAGGCAGTTGAGCCTTTCTGATTCAGAAAGGCTGTTATCATGCGGTGATATCTGAGAAATTGCATTCGGGTATGATATAATCTAATAAATAGCACAGTAGAAAGGGGTTTACAGCAATCAATCAAAAAGCACTCCAGGAGTTGTTAAAAGCGGTCCAGGCCGGCGATGTCAGTGTCGAACAGGCTGTGGAGCGCCTGCGCATGCTCCCTTATGAAGATATCGGCTTTGCCCGGGTTGATCACCAGCGTTACCTGCGCCGTGGTTTCCCCGAAGTGATCTATTGTCCCGGAAAAACCACAGAACAGGTTGTGTCCATTTTCGGCAGACTGGCTGCATCCGGCGGAATTGTCCTGGCTACGCGGGCTGAACCGGCAGTTTTTGAAGCGGTTAAGGCTGAATATCCGAACACAGAATACCACCAAGAAGCAAAAGCTTTGGTCCTTCGCGGCGAATCAGACCCGGAACCTGCCGGCTGCGTGGCTGTTGTTTCTGCGGGAACAGCGGACCTGCCGGTGGCCGAAGAAGCAGCGCTAACAGCCGAGCTGATCGGCAGCCACGTCGAACGTCTTTATGATGTCGGAGTGGCCGGCATTCACCGCCTCTTTGACAACTGGGACAAGCTCAGTAAGGCGCGGGTAATAGTCGTCGTCGCCGGCATGGAAGGAGCCCTGGCCAGCGTGGTCGGGGGCCTGTCTGCTAATCCTGTGGTTGCTGTTCCCACCAGTGTCGGTTACGGAGCCCACTTTGGCGGGATTGCTCCCCTGCTGACCATGTTGAACAGCTGCGCTTCCGGAGTAGCCGTGGTCAATATTGACAATGGCTACGGCGCCGGTTACATCGCCGCTTTGATCAACCGCGCGGGGGAAGGAGCGGCAGGTGATGCGCTATAGACAGCCCTGATAATAAAGCCGGCAAGAAAACCGGAAATAGGATTATTTACTTCGATTGCTACAGCGGGATCAGCGGCGATATGACCCTCGGCGCTTTACTGGACAGCGGGTTGGAGTTCGGGCGCCTGGAGGAATTACTGGGCGGACTAAAATTGCCGGGCTACAGCCTGGAAGCGAAAAAAGTAAGCCGGGGCGGAATTGCCGGAACCAGGCTCCTGGTGCACCTGGATAATAAATCGGTTGCGGAAAGGCACCTGAACGATATTTTGAAAATTATCGATCATGCCGATCTTCCCCCGGAGGTGGGTGAAAACAGCACCGCTGTTTTTAACCGCCTGGCTGAAGCCGAAGCGGCGGTCCATGGTATACCGGTGGAAAAAGTGCATTTCCACGAGGTCGGAGCGCTCGATGCCATTGTTGACATTGTCGGTACCTGTGCCGCTTTATTTTTGCTCCAAGCGGATCAAGTCGTTTGTTCACCGCTTCCGGTGAGCAGAGGTGAAGTAGAATCAGCACACGGCAGGCTGCCTCTGCCTGCGCCGGCTACCCTGGAGCTTTTGACGAAGCGGCAGGCGCCTGTTGAGGGCCGTGAATCCGGGCATGAACTGGTCACCCCGACCGGTGCGGCCCTGGCGGTCACCCTGGCTGATTATTTTGGACCTTTCCCAAATTTTAACATTGAATCTGTCGGCTACGGGGCCGGGAGTATTGATCCCGGATATCCCAATTACCTGCGTGTTTTGCTTGGCTATATTGAATCGGAAGCCGCTGTTTACGAAGAAGAGATGGTTTTAATTGAAACCAATTTGGATGACCTCAAACCGGAAATTTACAGCTACCTGATGGAAAAGCTGTTTGATGCCGGGGCCCTGGATGTCTATTATATTCCCGTACAGATGAAAAAAAACCGCCCGGGGGTCCAACTAACCGTCCTTTCTCCACCGGCTAAATTAAAATCCCTGCAGGAACTGGTTTTTTTTGAGACCACTACCCTGGGTTTCCGCCGGAGCTCCGTGCGCAAACTTATGCGCCCACGGGCCGTGAAAACGGTGCAGACCAAATGGGGCGCGGTTAAAGTCAAGTATACTCCCGTCCCCGGCAGAGATTTTCCCCTGCAATTTTCCCCTGAATATGAAGACTGCCGGACTGTAGCTGTGCACTCCGGCCTCCCGCTAAAAGAAGTCTACCGGCTGGTTGAGTATAATTTCAGGAACCAGTATTCCCCGAAGTAAACACAAAAAACATGAGCGCAACGCTTTATTGGCAATTAAAGTGTGAATATTGTTGACATATTTAATATTTTGTAATATAAAGAAGTGAAAGGAGGAATATTAGATGGAAGATAATTTATTGTTGGGACAAATCAGGCAGGTAAAACGAGCATTCCTCCAGGCTAACAAAAATGGTTATGCCCTGGAGGAAGGTACCAAAGAAATCGCTGAAATAATAGGTTCAGCGGCATTTGTTATAGATAAAAATGGAATGCTTTTGGCTGGTCACAAGGGTAATGTGGAGATAGATGGTCATTTAGAACATTTAACACGGGAAGGTTCAATTGTTGGCGATAAAGCTTCTCCGGCTATGGTTAAATTGGATGAGCCGCTGCTTAATAATCCATACCCTTCTGAAATATTTGCGGATAAAATTAAAAAAAGCGCTACCTCTGAACAAAATAACAGCTATAGCATTATTCCCATTAAGGGTGATGGCAAGCTTATGGCTGTGCTGCTTTTATATCATCCGGACCTTTATTTTGAAGAAAAGCATTTAATTATAGCAGAAATAGGGACAGCATTGATCGGTGTTATCCTCTTACAAACGACTGTTGATCAGGAGGAGGAAAATGCCAGAAACAGAGAGTTAGCTGAAGGGGCATTTGAAAGCCTGTCCTATTCAGAAGTAGAGGCGATACGGGAAATACTGAAAAACATCAGTGACAATGAAAGTATCGTTGTTGCCAGCAAGATTGCCGACGGTCTCGGCATTACCCGCTCTGTTATCGTTAATGCTTTGCGTAAATTCGAAAGCGCAGGTATTATTGAATCCAGGTCGCTGGGAATGAAGGGCACTTTGATCCGGGTCAAAAATATTCAGGCCCTGGAGATAATAACCTCGAGATCAGCTAATATGGAGTCAATTATTTAAACGTTTTCTAATATTGTTCTTTTATCCAGGCGCTGGAACAGGCTTCTCTTTGTTTAAGCAGGAGCTCAATCCGGCACCTTTTTTTGATTTATTCGTAGTATAATAATCCTGGTTGATAAATCGAGTGAAGGAAGTTCAACCTAGCCGCAGCAAGCTACTGCTTGCTGCAGAGATCTACTGTTTACTTGCAATTTTTAAGGCACTTTGTCTGATTGACAGTATGGAAGCTGGTTGCTACAATGAGCATTGTTGCTTGCTAAACACAGTATTTCTTTTGCAGTTAAGGAGTATAAACTTTTATGCCTGAATTGTTGACTTACCTTGCCATTTTCGTGGCTAAGATCGCCCATGTCAGCCTGGGAACTATTCGTATCATTTATTTGACCCGTGGTAATAGTGTAAGTGCTGCCATAATCGGTTTTTTTGAAGTAATTATCTACCTCCTGCCACTCGGTATTGTACTTGCAAACCTGGACCAGTGGACTAATATAGTTGTTTACGGGCTTGGGTTTGCTGTCGGTAATCTTGTTGGCAGCAGGATTGAAGAAATGATTGCCATTGGGTTTGTTCAAGTCCATATTGTTACCCGACAGGATAGCAGCGGTCTGGAAGAGTCTCTGCGTGAACAGGGTTATGGAGTTACTACTATGCCCTGCTACGGAAGAGAAGGTGTCCATAACAGCCTGCAGGTTTTATTGAAGAGAAATGAGCTGCCTGATTTTTTAAAGACTGTCGATAAATATGATCCAAAGGCTGTAATCTCTATTTTTGATACTCGTAAAATTACGGGTGGCTATTTTTCAAGAATGAAGGCCAAATAGTGATGGTAACCTCAAAAGAACACATAATTAACGCACATAAAGCAATCGGAGTCATTGATTCGGGGGTTGGTGGACTGACGGTTGTAAAAGAACTAAGCCGGCGTTTGCCTCATGAAAGCGTTGTCTACTTCGGCGATACGGCTCGTATGCCTTACGGCCCGCGTCCCATGGAAGAGGTGCGCCGTTTTGTTTTTGAAATGATCGAATTTTTACAGCACCAGGAGATAAAACTGGTGGTAGTCGCCTGTAATTCGGCAACCGCAGCCGGGCTTTCATACTACCAGCAGGTATGTGAAGAACCGGTTCTCGGCGTGATTGAGCCGGGAGTAAGGGCTGCTATTGCCCACAGCCGTAAACAGCGAATCGGGGTAATTGGAACTACCGGGACGATCGGTAGTTCAGAATATGTTAAAGCCCTTCATCGGCACAACAGATCTTTATATGTCATTTCAAAAGCGTGTCCCCTGTTTGTTCTGCTGGTAGAAAACAACCTTGTTGAAACTCCCGAAGCGCGTAAAGTTGCCCACGAATACTTAGACCCGATGTCAAGCGAAAATATTGACACCTTGATTCTCGGCTGTACCCATTATCCCCTGATGGCAGATCTGCTCCAGGAAGTTGTCGGTACTTCGGTGAAGTTGATCAATTCCGCAGAAGAAATAGTTACCGAAGTTGAAACCATCCTGGACAATTCCGGACAGGCGAATCCGTTGAATAACAATAATACCCGCTACCGGTTTTTTGTCAGCGGCAATCCCCGATCTTTTGAAGAGGTCGGGGTTAAGATGCTCCAGCGTGAAATAAAAGCTTACCAGGTTTTACTTTAGCTATAACATGCTTCAGCAGAAGTATACCGGTTATCACAGGCTTAATCATCACATGGCCCGTAAGCGTTTCACTCTTTCTTCTGCCGGAGGGTGGGTGGAAAATAAAACACTGGCCCGGTTTCCCGACCTGGCGCCCAGGGACGGATTGACAATGTATAGCCCTTCCAGGGCTTTATTTTCAATCGGGCTGTCTTTAACCTGTTGATTAGTGATTTTTTCCAGAGCACTGGCCAGTCCCTCGGGATACCCGGTAAAGTTAGCTGCCGTGGCGTCGGCCATGTATTCACGCTGCCGGGATATGGCGAATTTTAGAAGCTGAGCAAAAATAGGGGCCAGGATAGCGACAATGATTAAAACGATTATCATAATAAGCTGCCCCTGACCGCTTCTGCGTCCGCCCCGGCCCAAACCGCCGAAAAACATCATCCGGCGGGCGATCACGCTGACAAAAACTATTGTCCCGGCTAAAACAATGGCTACCGTAGCAAGAAGAACGTCGTAATTATTAATATGGGCCATTTCATGGGCAATTACTCCCTCCAGTTCCTGGCGGTTTAGGCGGTTCATCAGTCCGCGGGTAACGGCTATAATAGAGTTTTGCGGGTTGCGTCCGGCAGCGAAAGCATTGGGAACCTCGGTTTCAATGATGTATATTTTAGGCATCGGCTTACCGGCGGCAATGCTCAAAGCTTCCACCGTATTATACAGGTACGGTTCCTGTTGTTTACTGACTTCTTTTGCCCCGGCCATCCTGGTGACCACGTTTTGTCCGCTGTAAATACTGATCAAAAAAAGAACGATAAAAACAAGTCCGGCCAGGATGATGCCGACGACAATGTCACCGATATAAATGCCGATAAAATATCCGATTAATGCGAACAGAACAGCATAAAGGAAAAACAGGAAAAAAGTTCGTCTCTTATTGGCTGCTATCCGGCCGTAGATTGGATCCATCATTTATCTTCACCGCCTTGCATATTTATTTCCGGTGCCGATCGCGCCCGTTCTGATTCCACTGCGAAATATTCACGGGTTTCAAATTTAAAAAGCCTGGCGATCAGGTTGGTTGGAAATTTCTGGACTGCTGTGTTAATGGCCATAACAGTCCGGTTATAGCGCTGCCTGGCGTAAGCAATTTTATTTTCGATGCCGACCAGCTCTTCCTGCAGCATCATGAAATTCTGATTTGCTTTCAGATCAGGATAGTTTTCCGATACGGCAAAAAGACTTTTTAGCGCTCTTTCCGCGGTCTGGTCTGCTCCGGCGTTTTCCTGGATAGTCGAAGCGTTGAGCCACTCTGTCCTGGCCCTGGTAATAGCCTCGAGCAGCTCCCTTTCATGCTCCATGTAGCCTTTAACGGTGTTAACGAGGTTTGGCACCAGGTCAAAGCGTTTTTGAAGCAGGGTATCAATATTGGAGTAAGCTTTATCGGCCATGTTGCGCATAGCAACCAGGCGGTTATAGCTGAAAATAATAGTTAAAACGATCACAACCAGGACAGCAAGTAAAACATGCGTGCTTTCCAAAGTAGCGCCTCCTTTTTAAAAGCGATTGTTAAGGTGTTATTTTTAAGTTATTTTTTTCCGCTTGTCTGATCCAAGCTTAACCATGATAATATTATACCTGCTGAAAGCGAAAAACGAAAGGAAATAGCCATGGTACGGGGAATATAAATAGCAGGAAGGAAGTAAACTGCTAAAGAAAGGAACTGCAAGATGCGCATTGACGGTAGGAATTTAAATGAACTGCGCCGGATTAAAATTACCCGCTCCTATCTTAAATTTCCGGAAGGCTCCGCCTTGATCGAACTTGGCGACACCAGGGTTATTTGTACCGCTTCGGTTGAAGAAAAGGTTCCTCACTTTCTCTATGGCCGCGGCCAGGGTTGGGTAACAGCTGAATATGCCATGCTGCCCCGCTCCACTGATGTCCGCATAACCAGGGAAAGGGGTGGGGTCAATGCCCGCAGCCTGGAAATACAGCGCCTGGTTGGCCGTTCCCTGCGGGCGGTGGTTGATCTGCAAGCCCTTGGTGAAAAGACTATCCGTATCGACTGCGATGTGATCCAGGCTGATGGAGGAACCCGCACGGCGGCAATAAGCGGAGCTTACGTCGCCCTGGCCGAAGCCTTTTACAACCTGATGCAAAATGAACAACTAAATTGCCTGCCCCTGAATGACTATCTTGCAGCAATCAGTGTCGGTCTTTTTGATCAAACTTATCTTCTTGACCTCTCTTTTGCAGAGGATTCACAGGCTGCTGTCGACATGAATATAGTTATGACTGCAGCAGGAAAGCTGGTTGAAGTGCAGGGTTCTGCTGAAGGAAATCCATTTAGCCGCGAACAGCTGGATAAAATGCTTGATTTGGCTGCCCTGGGTGTAGGGGAAATAACAGCGAAACAAAAGGAAGCGCTTGGGCCGGCTATTGTTCAGTACATTGCAGCTTCTACGTAAGGAGAGGTAAGTGCAAGAGAAACCGGAAATGTATGATGGTAAAATTAACCACAAAAACAGCAAAAGGAACAACCGAGAAGGTAATAGCAGAAATAAAATAATAAGCATCGAATATATTGGGGCAGTAAAAGATCAGGGAAAATAAAAGATCAGGTTAAAACGGATCCTGCGGTTACCGGGGAGTTTGAAGGGGCTGAAAGTTTTTGAATAAGCTGGTGCTTGCGACCAATAACCGAAATAAGGCCGCTGAAATCATAGAACTGCTGCAGGAGCTGCCCGTAGAGATATTAACTCTGCGGAATTATCCCGGGCTGGTCATGCCGGAGGAAGATCGCCCAACTTTTGCCGGTAATGCCGCCAAAAAAGCGGAGGCAGTGGCTTCCTACAGCGGCGAAATGGCCATGGCCGATGATTCTGGACTGGAAGTCGATGCGCTGAACGGGCGTCCGGGGGTTCGATCGGCCCGCTATGCCGGTGAAGATAAAAGCGACCGGGATAACAACAATCTTCTGCTGCAAGAGCTAAAAAACTTGCCCCCTGCCAAACGGAGCGCCTGTTTTAAATGTGCTATTGCGGTGGCTATTCCGGGGGACAAAACAGCCATTATAGAAGAGAGCTGTCCCGGCCAAATTGCCGAAAAGCCGCTGGGAGAAAACGGGTTCGGTTATGATCCGCTTTTTATTTATGAGCCTTCCGGCCTTACTTTTGCCCAGATGTCCCGGGCTAAAAAAAATAAGGTCAGCCACCGGGGCAAAGCCCTGCGGCGGGTGAAAGAATTGCTTAAAGAATTACTTTAAAAAGCTGCAGCAGGGGCTTCCTGCATGCAAAGGCAGCGTATTTAATGCTTCTACAAAAGCGCCATCCAGTTTTTGTCTTCTGGAAGCAAGTGTTAGCCTGAAGATCCGGGATAATTAAAACAGATTATTTAATATATTTAGGATTTCTTGCCAATAACCCCGGCCTGTGCTACAATGATTCTGCTGTTGTTATACAAGAAATTTTCATCGGGGCGTAGCGCAGTTTGGCAGCGCACTTGGTTTGGGACCAAGGGGTCGCCGGTTCAAATCCGGCCGCCCCGACCATTGATCTTAAAGGGTTTTTAGGGGGCAGTACTCCCCTGGGAACCCTTGGAAAAAGCTCAGGTACAGCAATGGTACGGCAATCAAAAAGGAATTATAATTACCAAACAATAATGCTATTCTCAACCTCTGAAATGATGTTTCTTTAGTTATCTCCGCAAAGGATCTACTATCAATTTTTAGGCAAACCCTTTCATTAAGTTCTATTTCAAATAACTTAAAGAAAATGTAAATTTCCTGGAATTATAAGTGATATATACCAAGGGAAGGAAAAGATGGGATGAATACGAGAAAGATCTTTAGTGAATCACCCGAAGACGATTTATGGCAATTGATAGCACATTATTCTTACCCGAATAATATAAGTAAATACTTAATTAGCAATGGCATGTCAAATCAAGATACCAACTTAATTGAAAACATATCAGGTTCAATTTCACAAGCAAAAGAGTATTATTACGCAAGCAAAGAAGTTAAATGATACACTAAAATATCACCATTTGGGTTCAAATAGGACCTTTATAAATAAGCATAAATAATCTATATAACTGTAAAATTAAGATTAGGTTAATGTTACACATAAAATGTTCGGGTTTTTCCACCCCTGTAGAAAAACTTTGACGGTTACTTATAATAAAAATGGTTCATAATTAAATTGCCATTCTCGGCAGTTTATGCTCAAGGCGGTGCAATCGTTGAATGATGAAACCCTGATCAGCGCGATCAATAATTTTGGCGATCAGAGCTCTCTAAACAAAGTAGAGGAGCCTGGAGTTAAAAAAATATTTGATCATCCACTTGTAGATATTGCTGCTGCAGATGGTTCCTTTTTTGCGAAATTAAAAGAGCAGCTAACAATTAAGCGCCTGGCTTTGTTAAAACCGCCCCTGAAGTGGGCAGGCGGTAAACGCTGGCTGGTTTCTGATCTTAAGCCGATCTGGGAAAAGCATAACCGGCGGCGGCTGGTTGAACCGTTCTGTGGAGGTCTGGCCGTTACCCTGGGCCTGATGCCGAAGCAAGCCCTGCTTAATGATATAAACTCCCACCTGGTTAATTTTTTCTATTGGGTTAAAGAAGGCCTCTATATCGATATACCGCTGGAAAACGATCAGCATTTTTATTATAATTACCGCAAACGTTTTAACAGGTTACTGGAAGAAGGTAAACATAATACCATCGAGGCGGCAAAACTGTTTTATTACCTGAACAGGACCGGTTATAACGGCCTCTGCCGTTTTAACAAAACAGGCGGTTTTAATGTTCCTTTTGGCAGTTATAAAAAAATTAACTATCTCCGTGATTTCAGTAATTACCGGGAAGTTTTCCGCCGCTGGGAATTTAAAAGCGAAGATTTTGAGGCCTTATCCCTGGATGACGATGATTTTATTTATGCCGACCCGCCCTATGATGTCGAGTTCACCCAGTATTCAAAGCAGGGATTCAACTGGGCGGACCAGGTTCGTTTGGGTCGCTGGCTGGCCGGGCATGCAGGGCCGGTTGTGCTGTCAAATCAGGCCACAGGGCGCATAAAAGAACTTTACCGGGAGCTGGGATTTAAGCTTATCTTTCTCGATGCGCCGCGCATGATCAGCTGTGATGGTAACAGGACCCCGGCCAAAGAAGTGCTGGCCATGAAAAATATTTAAACGAAAATGGTTGAGGAGGGCGTTAAAGTGGTCGATGCGCTGCACACTACCCTGCAGGAAAGCAAAACCGATCAGGTTCTGATTGACCGCTATGCCGGCGAGGCGGCTGAAATTGTCGGGGCGGAAAATGTCTCGGCCAATCAGGCTGACCTGTTGTCCACCTGTCGTGATTACTGGCCGGTGGGCAATATATGGAGAGCTGAAGGCTCGGTTCCGGCCCTGCCCCAGCTGGTGGTCTGGCCCCATAATACTGAAGAGGTCTCCCGGTTACTGGCCCTGGCCGATCGGGAAAAAATTCCGGTTACCCCTTTTGGCGAAGGATCCGGCGCCCTGGGGGGTGTGGTTCCTTTAAGAGGCGGCGTTACGTTTGATCTTAAGCGTATGAACAAGGTCCGGGCTATCGACGAAAAAAATCTGCTGGTCACCGTTGAAAGCGGTTTAAACGGTGCACTTTACGAAGAACAGCTTAATCACGCCGGCTACACCGGTGGTCATTTTCCCCAGTCACTGCGCTGTTCCACCGTCGGAGGATGGCTTTCCTGCCGGGCTGCGGGACAATTTTCGACCCGCTATGGGAAAATCGAAGATATTGCCGTTTCCCTGGAAGCGGTACTCCCTGACGGCACTATTTTCAGCGGACGCAATGTGCCCCGCACTGCAACCGGCCCCCGGGTCGATCACTTTTTGCTCGGGTCGGAAGGAACGCTGGGTATTATCACTTCTGCCACCCTGCGCATTTGGCCCCTGCCCGAAAAGCGCCGCCTTGCTGCCTACACCTTTGAACGGCTGGAAGACGGGTTGGAAGCAATCCGACTCTTTATGCGTGCCGGTACCCGGCCGGCGGTGGTTCGTCTTTATGACTCCCAGGAAACAGGCAACCATTTTCCCGATCTGGGAGATGAACGCTGTGCCCTGATATTGCTGATTGAAGGAGCGGCAAAAATCGTCGAGGCCGAGGCTTCGGTTATTGAAGATTGCGTTCAGTCACGGGGAGCGGAAAGCGCCGGTTACAAACATGTCGAACACTGGCTGGAAAAGCGCTTTGATATCAGCGTCGCATCGATGCTGTTTCAAAAAGGGGCGGTCCTCGATACTATCGAGGTGTCCACCAACTGGCACAATGCCCATTCCACCTACCGGACTATGCAGGAAGCGCTGTTGGGGGTGGAAGGAACAATGCTTGTCTCAGGCCATTATTCGCATGTTTACCCGGAAGGAGCGGCCCTCTACATGACCACGGTTGGCTTCCCCGGCGAAGATAAGATTGCCTATTACAAGAAAATCTGGCAGGTTGCGATGAAAGCCTGCCTGGCTGAAGGATCCGCCTTTTCTCACCATCACGGGGTCGGTCTGCACCGCGGCCTCTGGATGGCTGAAGAACACGGCACCGGGCTGGATGTTTTGCGAAGGATCAAGAAGGCACTCGATCCGCACGAAATTATGAACTACGGCAAGCTGGGCCTGGGAGAGGTGCAAAAATGGCAGAAGTAAACATGGAGCAGCTTCTTAATTGTGCGCTATGTCCGAATATGTGCCGCTGTGAATGTCCGATCCTGCAGGTAACAGGCCGGGAAGCGGTTGCCCCTGCCGGTAAAGCCAGGATTACTGCCCTGGTCCGGGAAAATCAACTGGACTGGGATGAAGATATGCTGGAAGCAGCCTCCAACTGCCTCGGCTGCCGTGGGTGTACCATCCACTGCCCTTTCCCGGAACTTAATTTGTGTGATGAACTGCTTTATTCCCGGATGACGGCTAAAGCAGAGGGGATAAGCCTGCCTTTTCTTGATCCCTACCTGAACAACCTCAGGAAATATAGCAGCCCTTATGGCCAGAAAACCGGGGCTGTGGTTACATCCGGCTGTGAAGCGGAGGTCCTCTTTTTTAACGGATGCACTTCTCTGGCCAATAACCCCGCTTCGATCGAGGCAACCAGATCGCTTTTAGACCGGGCCAAAGTTTCCTACAAAATGATCGAAGAAGATTGCTGCGGCTATCCGGCCCAGGTATGGGGTGAACAGGAGCTGGCCCGACAGCTTGCAGCGGAAAACCGCCGCAAATTTGCTGCCGGCGGCGCATCAACCCTTGTTACCAACTGCCCCGAATGCTGGTTAACCTTTACGCAGCGTTACCCGGACCTCGGGCAGGAACTGCCCCTGGAGATCATCGACGGTCCTGCTTACTTCCTGCGCCTAATTCGGGAGGGATATCTTGAACCGAAAAAAAACCCTAACGGTGGGGATCTGGAAATAATCAGTTATCATGACCCCTGCATATGGGCCCGTACGGCTGAAAAAGTCGACGAACCGCGGGAAATACTGCATATGGTCCCCGGCCTTAAGGTCGAAGAACCATTTTCATCCGGTAGCTGCACCCGCTGCTGCGGAGGCGGCAGCATGTTCCAACTCTCTTTCCCCCAAATTGCTTCGGCCATTGCCCGGCGCCGCCTGGAAGAGTTTTCAAAAGAGGCACAGATCGTGACCGCCTGCCCGTTTTGCCGGGAAGGTTTGCTGCAGGAAGGCAGGCAGGTACTCGAACTGGTTGATTTACTGGAACGTTCCTTTAAATGATATAATATATTTAATTATTTTCTGGGATCTGTAAGCCAGTAGCCGGTTTGAACATTAATCTTACTTTAGCTGAAAACGGCATGTTTTTACCGCTAACGCAGCTCTTTGTTTATGATGGCAGTTTTAAAAACGGTTGGCTGGTCATAGTACACCGAATCTTTGACTGTGAACTGTTGCAGTTGATTACAATGAGGGGGAATTATGCTGTGAATGCTGTAGAAACGGCGCGGCTTGGCAAGTACTATGGGAAAAGCCGGGGTATTATTGATGTGAGTATGGCTGTGCGGGACGGCGAAATTTTCGGTTTTATCGGACCGAACGGAGCCGGAAAAACAACAACAATCCGCCTTTTGCTGGGCCTGATCAAGCCGAGCTCCGGAGAGGCCAAAATCTTTGGCCGGCGGGTACCGTTAAGTGGGGGCAAACTATACCGCCGGGTTGGTTATGTTCCTGCAGAGATTAGCTACTATCCGGAGATGACCGGACGCGACCTGCTTGAATACGCCGCCGGTTTCTATGCTGTGAGTAATTTTCAGTGGGTCGAAGAACTGGTGGACAGGCTCCAGCTTGATCCCGACAAAAAGGTCCGCACCTATTCCCACGGTAATCTCAAGAAAGTGGGTATTATCCAGGCTCTTCTTCATAAGCCGCAGCTGCTCATATTGGACGAGCCGGGCAGCGGACTGGATCCGCTGATCAGGCTGGAGATGTTTAAGATTATAGAAGAAATGAACCAGAAAGGTGTGACTATCTTTTTTTCCACCCACGTATTAGAAGAGGTGGAAAGGATCTGCCACCGGGTGGCTATGATCAAAGAAGGCAGCCTGATCCATGTCGGTCCGGTTGATCAACTGCCCGGACGGGATATTCGTTTGATAATTCTCAAGTTCGCGGGCAGGAAACCTTCCACTGTCGCAATGGAAAAGCTGGGTGAGGTTGAAGAACTTCCGTCCAGGCCCGGTTATTACCAGGTGCTCAGCCACCTGCCGGTAAACGAACTGGTGAATTATTTGTCCCGTTTTAATCTCGATTACCTGCGTATCACTGATCCCAGCCTGGAAGAGATTTTCTTTGATCTATACGAACCTTCAACCGGGGGAGGGAATAACCATTATGCTTAACGGAAATATTAGCAGTATGGAAATTAATCTTAACCGGCGAAGTTTATTAATTTGGACGTTTATAGTGGTTGTCGTGATCCTGGTTTACCTCGGTTCTTTTACCTTCATGGAAGAGCCGGAGTTTGTCGAGATGATCGAGGGTTACCCGGATATGCTTACCTCCGGCCTGGGAATGAGCCCGGAGATGTTTGATGATGTTAACCTTTATCATGGCGGGTTGGTCCTGCTCTACGTTTTGCTCCTGGCCAGTATCTATGCCATGATGCTTGCCGGGGGGCTGGTAACCCGGGATGTTGATCTTGGCACGGTGGAATTCCTCTATACCCGCCCCTTTCCCCGTAACGTGATTTTGCTTTCCAAGGTTTTTTCTTTCCTGGTCATGATGACCTTGCTGTGGATTACCGCTTACCTGGCCAGCATTGCGATCGGACTGATGTGGGTTGCTCCCGGGGATTTTGATGTTTATGACCAGTTTATGGCTCACCTGATGGGATATCTGGCCTGCCTGGCAGCCGGTGGGATCGCTTTTGCTGTTTCCCCTTTGCTTAACAGGGTCCAGGGCAGCACTTCACTGGCCATTGGACTTGGGTTTGCTTTTTTTCTTTTAAACAGCCTTGCTTCCATGTACGAGCAGCTGGAATTTCTCAAGTACCTGAGCATCCACTACTATGCCGATTTGACCGGAGCGGCGGGAGGAGAACCTTTTATCACCGGCATAATCGTTATGCCGGTAGTATTCGTTGCCGGTATTGTTATCGGGACTATTTTCCTCAACCGCAAGGAATTTACCGCTTGAGATTTTGCAGCTGTCCGGTAACTTGTATACGGGAAACAGTAGTTTTGCGCCGGATCATAGAAAGATATAACCGCGATAGCGTCAACTGACAGGAAGCATTTTGTTTTATTCGCAGGTAATAAGCCTGCAGTAATTGGCCTATATTAACTGCTTGAGGAAATAACGTGAGGCTGCTCTTGATTGTTTATCAAGGCAAGCCTCACTAATCTATACCACAGGCTCTTGCTCTGTTTTTATTTATTGCCCACTGTTACGGTAGGCGGAAGAGATGAAAACACCCAGCGCTTCCAGTTCCTTGTCCGGGCGGTTGACTGTTTTTGGTTTCAGGGCCTGTTCATAAGGCACGTCATTGATTTCCAGGCCGTTAATGCCGACCATCGTCCCGGATCTGTTTTCTCCGAGAATGATATCGGTGGCTTTGATCCCAAACCTGATTCCGAGGATTATGTCATCAGCCAGCGGGGCCAACCCCCGAAGCGTGAAGCCCAGGTCGGTAGAGCGTACTTCTTCTATTTTTTCCAGGCCCAGCTCGATTTTCAGAACCCGCCGGAGGATCTGGGATATTCCGCCCAGCTTGGGATTGCCGAAAGCGTCAAGCTCGGGAGCTTCTTCCAGCAAAGCGCGGACTACATCACTTTCTTTTCTCGCCCGCACGATTACCGGGTCATAGTAAGAAATGCTGGTTCCTTCTGCCACCACCAGGTTGGCGCAGCTGTGTTTCCGGTAAATACGCTTAACTTCAGCACAGTATTCGGCCAGGTCGACCGGACGTTCCGGAATGGTAATCAGGCACGCTCCGGAAGCGACGCCAATTTCAAGGGCCAGCCACCCGGCTTGCCGGCCCATAACTTCCACCACGGATATCCGGCGGTGGGCCCGGGCAGAATCAGCGGTGCTCCTCGCTGCCTGGGCGCCAAAGTAAATAGCGGTGCGAAAACCGAGCATAACATCGGTTCCTGACACGTCGTTGTCAATACTTTTGGGGGCCATAACAGTCGGAAAACCCATTTTTTCGAAGTTCCCGGCGCAAAGGATTGTATCATTGCCCCCGGTGCCCAGTATACCGTCCACGCCCAGTCGATCAAGGTTATCCAGGATTTTTTGCGGATACCCTTTGGCAATGTTCTCACCGGTGAAAGGGTTAAACCGGGAAGATTCCAGGATCGTGCTCGAGCGGTTTTCCAACCCGATCACATCTTCAGTTTTTAGGGGAAGAAGGTACTGTTCGGGATCATCGGCGGCCAGTCCGGCAAAAGCATTTTTAACGCCTATAAACTCGGCATTGTATTCGCTGTTTCCCCTGCGGACAGCAGAGGCCAGGAATGCATTTATGCCCGGGCAGTCCCCGCCGCCGGTGATCAAGGCTATCTTGGGAGACATCAAGTTACCCTCCATCCTGCTTTTAACCTGCGGACCTTTAACTTGGCCCGATCAGCAAGCAGTTCTTTATTTTATCTTTTTATTTTATCATATATGCGGGATAACCAGGAAGCGCCAACCGCATAATTCAGAACTGACGCATGAAATATTATTTAACCACACTTCCGGCTATAAAATTGAGTTTTCCCCGGGCAAACTAAAAAGTTCCTGTTGCAACCCCCATCATCAATGCTTCAATGCAGCATCAGGCAATTAGCCGACCGGGTGATTTCGCAATCCTAATGAGCATTTCTTTGTCTAATCCTGTGTTAATCATCGCTTCTTTAAAAGCTTTGATAAAACCCCGGAAGCCGACTGTTTTGACATGTTCTGTTAAAGAAACCGAATGAAAAGCCATCTCGTTGAGCATCCGGGCAATATGCATCAAATAATGATAACCACGCATAGCATCGAAGTTATGGGAGAAAATGTTTTCATAATGATAACCCTGCCGTTTTTTCTTTAAAATATTGTTCTTATGCAGCCAGCGCTTGCGGGCGATCAGGTTGCAGAGTTGATGAACATTGGTCTTTGTGACCGGCTCGCTTGATATCCAGGCATGTCTTTTGCTTTCTGTGATAAAATTGTTGTTTTCATCAACTACCTTCCAGCTTTCTTCACAGATCACCACATGAACGACAAGCCTTTTTTTACGGTTAACAGGACCGTATTCATATTCGAGGTTACAAACCCACCGGAAACTTTGTTTTCGG
>SL_8KL_010_SEDDRAFT_10000720_pt1 | contig 28935 bp, 20 predicted proteins | sample SodLakKL_010_SED_4_FD_11160 | JGI IMG/M metagenome (IMG submission 11160) | reverse complement strand
CCTTGGGCTCCGCCACCTTCAGACCAGCTGTCAATTACATCTTTTTCAATCTTCACAAGGGCATTCATCCCTTCATCAACGGCTTTTTGGTTCATTGCAACAATTTTTTCCCCTTTGCTGCCGTAAGTTTTAGCGATGGCTTTTTTAAGGAAATCTGCCGCTTCATTTACATCAATAACTTCTGATAGTTTGAAGAAAGCTGATTGCATAACCATGTTGATTCGATTTCCAAGACCGATATCCTCGGCGATTTTTGTACCATCCAGGATGTAGAATTTAATATCATTTTCCTTGATATAGTTTTTAAGGCTTTCAGGCAATTTCTCATTTAATTCCTCCGGTGACCATAAACAGTTCAGAAGGAACGTTCCGCCATTTTTGAGTCCTTTTAGTAAATCATACTGATTAACATAGGCCTGGTTGTGACAGGCAATGTAGTCCGCCTCATCAATTAGATATGTGGATCGAATGGGCTCGTCTCCGAATCTTAAGTGGGATACCGTAACCCCTCCGGACTTTTTCGAGTCGTAGGAGAAATAGGCTTGAGCAAATTTATCGGTATTCTCACCAATAATTTTAATCGCTTCTTTATTGGCTCCGACAGTTCCGTCAGAACCCAGTCCCCAGAATTTACATCGGATGGTTCCTTTGGGCTCTGTGACGATCTTATCCTTTAGGTTTAAGCTTAGGTGGGTTACATCATCGTTAATTCCAACGGTGAAACCGTTCTTCGGCGTTTCTTCCTTTAAGTTGTCGTATACCGCTTTAATTTGGCTTGGAGTGGTGTCTTTTGAACCCAGTCCGTATCGGCCTCCAACGATCATTGGTCGATCTTCTTTTGTGTAGAAAACACTTTGGATATCCTGGTATAAAGGCTCTCCTAATGCTCCCGGCTCTTTTGTTCGGTCCATTACAGCGATTCTTTTCGCTGTACTTGGGAATACATCAAAGAAATATTTTGCAGAGAAGGGTCTGTAAAGATGAACCTTAATGGCTCCAACCTTTTCTCCTTTTTCCATTAAATAATCCACGGTTTCTTCGATGGTTTCCGTAACGGATCCCATGGCGATGATAACTCTGTCTGCATCTTTTGCTCCGTAATAGGTAAAAGGCTTATATTCCCGTCCGGTTTTTTCACTGATTTTTTCCATATAGTCATTTACTACATCGGGTAAATCTGTGTAATAAGGGTTGGAAGCTTCCTTTGCCTGGAAAAACACATCGGGATTTTGAGCTGTTCCCCGTAGTACAGGGCTTTGCGGATTTAGTGATTTGTTTCTGAACTCTTTAATTTTTTCCATGTCCACAAGTTCTTCAAATTCGTCGTACTCGATCAGTTCCACCTTTTGCATTTCATGAGAGGTTCTGAAACCGTCAAAGAAATGTACAAAGGGCACACTGGACTTAATAGCTGCTAAGTGAGCAATTCCACCGAGGTCGATCACTTCCTGGACACTTCCGGAAGCAATCATGGCACATCCCGTTTGCCGAGTGGCCATAACATCGGAATGGTCCCCGAAAATGGATAGGGCATGACCGGCTAGGGCCCGTGCACTTACATGAAAAACGCCCGGTAATAATTCTCCGGCAATTTTATACATGTTTGGAATCATAAGCAGTAAACCTTGCGATGCGGTGTAGGTCGTGGTAAGAGCGCCACCCTGTAGTGATCCGTGAACAGCTCCCGCTGCCCCTCCCTCGGATTGTAGTTCTGAAACTCGTACCTGTTGTCCGAAAATATTCTTCATGCCGTTGGCACTCCACTCATCAACATTTTCTGCCATGTTTGATGAAGGGGTAATTGGATAGATCGCTGCCACATCGGTGAATGCATAGGAAACATAGGAAGCCGCCGCATTACCGTCCATGGTTTGTGTTCTTCTTGTCATTTTCATTCCTCCCTTTATATATTATTGATGCACTTTTAACAAATTAGAGAAAGTCTTTAAACTAGCTTGCACATGGTTCCATTATAGTAAAAAAAACAATCTTTTTATAGGGGGAATTTGTGTAAGCCTTAAAATAATTTAGAAATCCCCGGGGTCCATTGTTCTATCAACAGGATTCCATAGGTTTTCAGTCCCTGCTTTCTTATTGAAGAATCCGGTTTATTTCCAATTTATTTTGAAATGAATTTTATTTTTCTCTGTCTTCAAAGGAATTTTCCTGCTTCTTTGTTATATTTTGTTGAATTTTGTCGCATTTACCGCTATACTTAACTGGTACTCATTACATTCCCGGAGGAAGTGAATTTATGAAAAAGATACTATATTTGATCAAAGAGAAACGGCCTTTGCAGATTCGTTTACTGGCTTTATTCTTAATTTTAATCTATCTTCCGATTTTATTTAATGTGTTTTTTATTCAACGGCAAACCATTAATGCTGTCAAGGAGGATAAACTCACCACCATCGAAGAATCACTTCAAAGAACCGTCGGTACCCTGGATCAAACCGCAGAGGATATCGAAAAACTTCTTGAAGATCGATCCGGGCAGCCCGGACTTCAAAAAGGTGTTGAAGATTACTCCATTCTTCCCGAACAAGCCCAGGAAAATTTTCAACAGTATATGAACCGACAGCTGAATGATATTGAGAACAATTCTGTTTATCTGGCTCACAGTAGTGTCTTCAGCTTGGAGGGAGACCATTTTTCAACCGAGGACTTTTGGCATGAAGACATCAGCGAAAGTGCTTTTTATCAGAATCTGATTACGGAAGCTCTGGATGACGGTTGGCATTTTTTACCTACGGAAAAGATCTATAGTCCGGCTTATTATGAGGAAAATTACAAGGCAGAAATCTCCCAAAGCCTTGTGTATGTCCAAAGCCTTACGAACCTTGAAGGAAATGCCCTCGTGGGCTATATCGTTTCCATAATCGACCAGGAAAATTTTATGGAACTCTACCAAAACGTTTTCATTGGCGAGGGAGGACGCTTAGCCCTATGGAGCCCACAGGAAGTGCCTTTAAACACTGAGGAAAAAATCTTCTTTCCCGAAGACCTTCGCACAAGAATTTTTCGGACAGAGGATTTTAGCACCTTGGAAGCGGAGGGAGAATCCATGGTTTTCTATTCAGACTCCCTGAACTCTTTTCCCGGAATACTCACCGCGAGAATTCCCGAAAGTGCTTTGACACAGTCCATCATAGGACCCCTTAGACTAAATCTCTATTTGATGATTTTAATCAGTACCTTGATTTCCCTATGGGTTTTCCTAGAGATTGTTATTATTTCCAATATAGCATCGGAAAGGGAAACTGCTCATTATCGCTTAACTTTAAGTGAAGAATTGAATGAGAAGCTACGGATGTACAAACATGATTTTTCCAATCATTTGCAGATCATTCAAGGACTTATCCACCTAGGCCATGGGGATCGGGCGCTAAAGTACTTGAATAAAATTTCCGGACAGGGCAAAATGATCTATGACACTTATGAAATAGGCATTCCAGAACTTGAAGTGGTCATGTATGATGCCCTGCAGCAAGGGAAGGAGCAGGGAATTGATGTCAACATTAAAACCATGGAACTCCCGTCTTCCCTGGGGATCAACATTTATGACTTAGTTAAGGCCCTTACCAATTTAATAAAAAATGCCTACGAAGCCATGGCTCTTTATCCAGAAAAACATCGGGTGTTAACCATCGAAACCTTTGACGATGAGAGTTCTTATATTTTTAAGATCAGCAACAATATCCCCTTGATTTCCCGGGAGGATCAATCCCGAATTTTCGAGAAAGGATTTACTACCAAAGCCAAAGGCGACGGATTCGGCCTTTATATGGTTAAGTCTTTGATTGAAAAACACCAGGGCACCGTTGATCTAATCGTGGATGAGGATGGGAACCACTTTTACGTAAAAATTCCTAAAAACAAATAGAAAAAGGCAGCCGGCTGTTCATTGCTCCGGCTGCCCTTTTTTTATTCCGCGGCTTTTTATTCTGCGGCTTTTTCTCCGGCGATGATTCCCGAGGACCAGGCCCACTGCAGATTAAAGCCGCCGCAGTCTCCATCCACATCCACAATCTCCCCTGCAAAGTAAAGTCCCTTTACTTTTTTAGATTCTAACGTTCTGGAATTCACCTCATCGCTTCGAATTCCACCGGCGGTAACCTGGGAATCCTTCCAGGAAAGGGTTCCCGTAGACTTTAGCCGACAATTCTTTAATGCCTTGGCTAATCTTCGGATTTCTTTATCGGTTACCTCTTCACAGGATTTCTTTATGTCCTTTACTCCTATTTCTTTTAAAATAACAGGAATTACTTTTTTATTTAATATACCGATCAAGCTGAAATCAAAGGGTTTTTTCCCATCTAAGCTCACAAGCATCCATAGGGTTTCATAAATTTTTTCTTCTCCGGCCTCGGGAAAAAAGTCCAAAACCACCCAGGGCTCCCTGTTTTTTTGCAGGCATTCCTGAACACCCCGGCTAAGCTGTAGCACCGGTGGACCGGAAACCCCATATTCCGTAAAAAGCACCTCTCCCTGTTCTTTTCTCAACAGTTTTCCTTCCGACTCCAGTTTAATACTTCCTTGAATTTTCACCCCTTTTAGACTTCGAAAGCTGCGATTATCGCATTTGATCTGCACAAGGGCTGGAAACACCGGTGTCAGCCCATGGCCTACACTTTTTCCCAAATCATACCCGCTGCCGTTAGAGCCCAGTTTTGGCGCAGACTTCCCTCCTGTGGCCAAAATAACCTTGTCTCCTGTAATCCTTGTTTTAGATTCCGTCTCCACAATAAATTGGTTGTCTTTTTTTTGAAGGGTAATTACGGGATCGTCCAGGATTTGATGCACACCTAACTTTTCCACTTCATAGCGCAAAATATCCAATACACTGCTGCCCTGATCGGATATAGGGTAGACCTTTCCCTCATCTTCCACTTTCGTCTCCAATCCCAACAGCTGAAAAAACCGAAGGGTCTCCTCCACATTCACTTGGGTTAAAGCACCTTCAACAAAAGCCGGGTTTTCTCCATGAAAATGTGCTGTGCTCGTTGTGATATTCGATAGATTGCAGCGTCCGTTTCCCGTGGCAAGAATTTTCTTTCCCACACGGTTCAGACCTTCTATGAGGACCACCTCTCCGCCTTTCCTTGCTGCAGAAATTGCAGCCGTTAATCCACTGGCTCCGCCGCCAACTATCAGAACTTTTTTCGATATCATACCTCTCTCACCGCTTTTCGAACAAGATTTAACCCATGTTTGGCTGCAAAGTGGCGGATACGATTTCGATCACCCAGGAGATGTTTTTCTACATGCCATACTTTGTCCTGGAATGCTAAGGCGATGTGTACAAGGCCCACCGGGGTTTTTGCCGTTCCTCCGCCGGGACCGGCAATCCCTGTAATGGATAATCCCATGGTGGTTCCTCCGACTTTTTGAATCCCTTTTGCCATGGCAATAGCGGCTTCCTTACTTACCGCACCTTGGCGTGTCAGTGTGTCTTTGGGAACCTTTAGCAAATTGGTTTTGGATGCATCGCTGTACGTAACGATGGATAGAGGAAAAACTTCCGAAGCCCCGGAAACATTTGTTATGCTTGCGGCTACCAAACCGCCAGTGCAGGACTCCGCAACACTAAGGGTATAACCTTTGTTTTTTAAGGACTTGACGACGACATCCTCTAAGCTTTCATGGTCCTCACCGTATATATAATCGCCCAATCGCCTCTTTACCTTTTCTTCCAAAGATCGGATCATTTCATCCGCTGTGCTTTCTTCCCCGGCCCTTGCGGTGATTCTTAGAATCAGTCCCTGGTCCATGCAGTAAGGGGCAATGGAAGGATTGTGCTGTTCTTCAATAAGGTCCTCCACCATGGCTTCCATGGTGCTTTCCCCCACGCCGAAAATATTCAACACTTTGGATTTAACAATTCCTTGAGCATACTTGCTGAGATAGGGTTTGATATGATTATCAAACATGGGTTGAAGCTCTCTTGGGGGCCCCGGAAGCAATATTACTATTTTACCCCCGGTCTCAATTAAAATTCCCGGCGAGGTACCGTTGGGGTTTTTAATGGGTAAAGCCCCTTCCGGCAAGAAGGCCTGTTTATTATTGCTTTTTTCCATAGGAACCTTGATTTGATCGAAAAAACTTTGAATATCTGCGAGTATGCTTTCGTCCAGGATCAGTCTTTTATCCAGGACTTCTGCTGCAACTTCCCGTGTCAGGTCATCCTTTGTAGGCCCCAGTCCCCCGGTGATGATTAACAGATCTGCCCGCTCAAGGCTTTCTTCCATGCTTTTTTTAAATCGATTTCGGTTGTCTCCCACTACGGATTGACGATATACATTAATCCCAAGGTCTGCTAAGCCCTTGGCGATATATTGGGTATTGGTATTAACGATGTCCCCAAGTAAAAGTTCCGTACCGACGGATAAGATTTCTGCATTCATAGGTTTTTCCTTTCTTTGATTATATTTTGAAACTTTTTCAAAAAAAGACTTTCCTTTATGGGAAAGTCTAGTTTTTCGTCAATTTTTCACAGGAAAAACCTTTTTCCTGTAAGCTCTTTAGCGCCTGTCGATCATTCTCTAAATCCTTATATAGATTCAAGTTTTTCATCAGGTCTCCTAAAAAAGAGTACTTATGAAAGGTATCGGGGGCTAAAGAATAATACACCCATTGCGCTTTTTTGTCTCCTTTAATCAGTTTTGCATTTTTCAGTTTTATAAGATGCCTTGAAGTATTGGATTGGGAGAGCCCTAGTATTTCCTGAATTTCACAAACACATAAAGGCTTTTCCTGGACCAGATGTAATATTCGAACCCGGGTCTCATCTCCCAGGGCTTTTAGGATTTCTACAATTTCCATATAACCGACTCCTCTTTTAGACAAAGCTATTTGCCTGTTATTGTCTTAATTTTATGTCTTCCCTGTTAAATTGTCAACAGATAATCCTTTGTATTATTTCCAAGTGTATTTCAGCCTCTTAGGATATATCATATTTTTTCATTTTTCGATAGATGGTTGCCTGTCCAATGCCGAGAAGCTTTGCCGCTTCTTTGATACTGGTGCATCGGGCCAATGCCTTTTTGATCATCTTTTCTTCCAGTATTTCCAGAGGTTCTATTATTTCATCCTCTTCATTCTTAACTTCCCAACCCAAAACCCGTTGCTGCAAATCCTCTTTATAGATCACTCGGGACTTTGATACGTTCAACGCATATTCCATACAATTTTCCAATTCCCGGACATTTCCCGGCCAGGAATAAGCGATTAAGGCTTTTTTTGCTTCCGGCGAGAGATGTTTCGCCTCTTTTTCAAAGCGTTCCTCGTAGCGTCGTAGAAATACCTCCGCCAGGATTTCAATATCCTCTTTTCTCTCCCTGAGCGGTGGGATGGTTACGGGAACCACATTCAGCCGATAAAAAAGATCCTCCCGAAACAGTTTCCTTTTCATAAGTTCTTCCAAGTTTTGATTTGTCGCCGCTATTACTCGAACCTGCACGTGTTTCGGTTTTGTGGAGCCTAAGGGTTCAATCACTCCGTCCTCTAAAAATCGCAACAATTTTACCTGCAGGTTCATAGGCATGTCTCCGATTTCATCAAGAAAAATCGTACCTTCATGGGCCTTTAGAAATTTCCCCTCTTTCCCTTTTTTACTGGCATCGGTAAAGGCCCCGGCTTCATAACCGAATAATTCACTTTCCAGCAGGGCTTCAGGGATGGACCCGCAGTTTATGGGCACAAAGTTTTGCTCCCGTCTTGGGCTTGCTAAATGAATGGCCTTTGCAAACATTTCCTTTCCCGTGCCGCTTTCCCCTTGGATCAGCACCGTGGAATTTTGTTTGGCCGCCACCTTGGCAATCTTCACCGTTTCTCCCAGGGCCTGACTCTCTCCGATAATGGAGTCAAATCCTACAAAGGCCTCTTCCCGATGGACTTCCTGGGCCATTTGATAGACGTCTTTATAGGGACGAAAACTTAATATTCCTCCGATATCCGTACCCTCTCTTCGAACCGGGTTATAATTTCCGAGAAAAAAACGGGTATCCTTTCCGTTTTTAGCCGCTAATGGTTTGGAAATCAGAGGCCTGGTTTTATTTTTCTGATAGGTGATTTCTTTTAAGGCTTTTTCTATTCGTTCGAAGTGCAGAAAAACCTTTGATAAAGAACGCCCCTTAAGCCACTCTTCCGACTTTCCCAGTAGTGTTTCTGCATTTTCATTAATAAAAAGAATTTCTCCCTTGGCATCTACACTGATAATTCCTTCATCCACTCCGTTCAAAATCGCTTCCAGCTGGATTTTTTGAATGGAGATCCGGTGTTTTGAAAGGACTTCCATCATTTTGCTCTCCAAAAAGTTTGCCATTTTTTCAATGAACTTTCGGTAGGCCTCCTGATTATCCACCAGCCGCTGACGCTGATCATCATCGAAGGCAATGAGACTGATAAGACCCAGAATCTCTCCGTCCAGGGTTATGGGAGCACAAAGATTGGCAAGCTCTAAACACTTTTCCCGGTAAGAGCATTCCCGACAGGTCATGGATTGAAGCTTGTCCGTTACCGCCTGGTCTTTTTTTCCTTCCAATACTTCGGAAAACACCGAGTCTAAAGAAACATAGGGCTCGATACTGTCTTTATATGAGCCCGTAACATAAAGACGTTCCCCTTTTTGGTCTATAATCGTCACTTCAATACCCAGAACCATGGCAATTACTTCCGCAATCTGCTCTACGGTTTCTATAATGGACTGCAGCTTCAGTTTTTGTTTTTCCATTGTCATCCCCTCTTACTCTATAGACTTTGAGCCACCATAATATTCAAAATTAGATCATCAGCATTTCCCATGCCCTTAACGCTGATATCCCCCAGGTTTTCAATGCTTTTTTGTAAACTCTCCCCTGCAATTCCTTCATTATGGGAAATAGACGTCCCTTCCTTAGCTAAAAGCATCATTTCCATTACTGCTCCCACAGAAGTCGATAGTTTCAGTGCACAACCGGGTTTTGCACCATCACAGATCACCCCGGTGATATTTCCGACGATATTTTGAATTCCTTTTTCAATCTCTACGAAGGACATGTCCATAAATTCTCCTATGGCCACAGCACTTCCTACCCCCGCTGCGATGCCGCATCCACAAAGGGGTGAGAGTCTTCCGATTTTATTTTTCACATAAATGGTTACCATAAAACTAAGAGCAAGTCCTTGCAGCAGTCGCTCTTTCGAGACTTGCAAGTCCTCCGCCATAACGATTACCGGAAGAGAGGCTGCCAATCCCTGATTACCGCTCCCTGCACAGCTGTAAACCGTATAGGGTACCCCTGACATCCGGGCATCGGAGGCCCCGGCAGTTATGGCTTTCGCTTCATTTAAAACGTCTTTTCCGATCACTTGTTTATTCATTAAATTGGTTAAGGTGTACCCGACTCCCATACCCAACTTCTCTGCTTTTCCTTTGTTTCCGATACTGCAGTTTTTCTCAATCACCGGGGTTAAAAAGGATAACTCTTCCTTTGTAAGTTTTTGAATCGATTTCATGAGGACTTTCAGATTCAAGTCTTCATTTAAAAATTCCTTGGACTGATCATCATCGTTTTTCTGCTCTTTCCTGTACACAATTTCTCCGTTTTTTTCTTTCAACACCACATTACCATGACTGTACTTGATAATTATCCGGCTATTGTTGTGGTCTCCCCAAGCCTTAACCTCAACATAGACTTCCGGTTTTTTTTCCAGGAAATCCACGGTTACTTGGTGATTATCCAAAAAAGCATGTCCTATGGCTTCACTGTTTTTTGGAATGTTTTCCAGCACCTCTAACTCTTTACTCCCGTCTCCCAGTAAGGCTCCCAGGGTGGCCGCCCAGCAAAGCCCTTTTTTTGTGGTCCCGGGAACAAATACCCCCATGCCATTTTTGTAAAGATTGGAGTTTACCAATATTTTTAGACCCTTCAGTTCTTCACCTATCAACGCTCTGGCTAATGCTGCGCCGTAGGCTACTGCCACCGGTTCGGTGCATCCCGTAGCCGGTTTTATTTCCTTTTGTAATATTTCTAAAATCATTTTTTCCATTTCGACTCCTCCTGAGGCTTTTATATTAATATCTGCTATTAGTTATTGCAATTATCATGCCAATAACAGGCTTCAGGTTTTAGAGTCTCTTTGTTGTTATTTTATCATATTTTCATGAAATAAGGGCAAAAAAATTATCAAAATGATAATTCGCTATCATTTTGATAATTTTATTTCTTTATAGTCGCTTTTATTCAGTTTTACGGGCTGATCCGATTCTTATTTTCTCATTTTGATAAAACCCAGTATTTTTATCTTCTTACAGGGTGAAATTAACGATTAACGCCGGATCCAGGACTCTGAAAGCAAAGGATTCCGTAATAAACAGTCGAACTTTTTCATCGGTATGAGACTCATATCCGATGGAATAGTCCTGACCAATGGTCAATTCCAGATCTTCATGATCTTGAGGAAGTAAAAATGCTCCCTGAACCACATGGCTGTGGATGACCTCTCCACCGATAAGCTCTTCTACTTGCTTTACTAAGGGATAATTATTGGATTCCCGGTTGATACGCTTCCATGCTTCATCTCCCACAACAAGATTATAGGGCTTTTTCGCAAAAGCATCCTGCAACATAATCATTCCCTTTGCAACCATCTCCAAAATAGTTTTCGCGTCGTCTCCAAAGGTCAGGGTTTCTTGTTCGCTGGATGCTTTCAGTCCTTTAATCTGACCTTTATCATATCCGTTATAAATGGCTTCTTCTTCAAACACCGCCAGTTTATGAACTGCATTTTCCAAGGCTTCCAATTCTATATCTTTGGCTCCTCGTACAATATTGTCCATTTCCCATCGATCCAGTTCAAAGCTGATTCTGGCTTCCACCAATGCCGTGGACTTATATACTCCGGTTTTTACATCTTTTTCATCATCCACAAGGGCTAAGCGTCCTTCCGGTACCACGGTGTAGTCCCATCCCTTCGGTCCTTCCACATGTACGGTTTTTCGAGCTGATAAATGAGAGTGTAGAACTTCAACGGCTCGTTCATCAATTTCTCTCCAAGCTTCTTCCGTTAAGGGTGCAATGCTTCTTTTTAAAATATCCATATTCTTCCTCCTCTATTATTATGATTTAGCGTCTTGCTCTCTTTTCCCATGATAGTTTTTATTTTAATTTCCCGATATTAAGCCCGGTGCTTGGAGGCTTTCCTCCACTGGCTTCTGCCTCCTTCTTCCGCTTCAATGATCGGTTGGTCCGTAAATAAATAGGTTTGCAATTCTTCGTCCCATTTATCCATGTTTCTTCGCAGCCATTCAATAGTCATGCAAGCATGTTCTATTTCTTCGTCTCTATTGTGGGCCATAATTTGCTTTAACTCTTCATCATCACTGGCTTCCACCCGCTGATTATACCAGTCCACTGCTTCTAATTCTTCTCTTAGACTATTAATGGCTCTTGTAATATTCTTTGCTTTTTCACTTAATAATTCTACCGGTTCATGATAATTTGACATGCAAAAACCTCCTTTATTTTTATCTCATTGTAGTATTTACCCAGGGCTTGGTAAAACAAACATTCAATTCCCTTAGATTTATTTTAAAAAAGAGTTTGCCGGGTTCCTGCTTTTATTTGTCCAAGTCCTTCTATAAAAAAACAGAACAAAAAAAGAAAAAGACCGAAGTCCTTTTCTTTTTGTTCTTTTTTGCCTTTAATTATCGGTATTTTTCTTCCAGCTCTTTTACAAGGGCCTCATATTTTTCCTGGATTCCTTTTTCCCTGGCTTCCTTCTCGATAATCTCCGTTTCCCGGTTGACCCGATCTAAGGTTTCCTTTGAAAGATTATCTTCTCCATACTTGTAAACCATTCCGTCTTCTTTATCGATATGTCGCTGGAGCAAATGATAGTAGGACATCGCATGACCGATGACATCCACCTTCGCTTCCTCATCGCCCTTAATCATTTTTTCCGTAGCCTCTTCCAACTCTCGCATATACAGTCTTCCTAAATCATGTTCTACCAGCATACCGTTTCGAACCAGCTTTTCTGCAGTGCTTCCCAGTTCTTCTGTCATAAATTTAAAAAGCAAATCCTCTTCTTTTCCATGATGATGTTTGTCGGCGTAATTCCTTACAAAATCAATCATTTTAAAAACATCTTTTCCATCAACTTTTTCTCCCTTTAGAATGCGGAGGCAATAACTTCGAATTACCTCAAGCATTCGCTTGATGGTTTTATGCTCGTCGATCATTAATTGAATTCCGTCCATTTGATCCCTTCTTTCTTCAATTTATCCTTCGATTGTATCCTTACCTTTTTACGATTCTACCCGTTTAATCTTTTGAACTAACGGTGCTTCCCGGATAAAAAGCAAAATCCGCATTTGCTGCTTTTACAAAACCTTTAATCCAGGAATCCCTGAGTCGATAAAAAATCTGAACATCGGACTTCACAGCCTCCCAGTACTTTTCATGAAGACACTGATTGGTTTTCCACAGTACTTCCGTATCCTTTTGATGGATCACTTCTGTAACCCGATCGCAGGGCATCCCTTCCAGAAGATAGTCATGAAGCCCTTCGAACAGTTCCTCCGCAGTGTTGGCCTGATTGTTCTCTTTTTGGACAAATCTTTTCCCGGTTCGCACTCCCTCTTCTCGAAATATTTTTCCCAACTCCGTAATACTCTTCGGGTCCTTATTCAGTATTTCAGAAATCAAGGCGCTTTGACGAATTTCCGCTCGGGAAATCTGTTGCTGCAGCCAACCATGAATATTTCCCGTATCAATAACCTCTTCCAGGGCATGGTCTCCTATCGGTGTTCCGTATTTTTCAAAAATCACTTTCGCCAGGGTCTCTCCTTCCAAGCCCTTGGCTTCCGCCCAACGAATTACTTCTTTTTCAATCTCCTCAAAGGTTTTGATTTTATTAAATAACCAGTGGTGAATCGGTCCTACAAATAAGCTCATTATTAATCATCCTTTCTTTTTGCTCCTATTTTTACTTCCATGGATTAACTAATACTTATTTTACTAGAAGGCCGCCGATTATTCTGTGAGTTCCATCACAATTTGATGAATCGCCACTGAAAAGATTATTCAGTACCATCCTTTGCTTTTATGAGCTTTTATTGATTTCTTTATAAAGATAGCTTCCAATAATGAGGATTCCTGAAATAATCATGAGAAAGGTGATCCAGGTAAAAATTCCCCGGTGGTTTTGCCATAAATAAAATACACCTAGGGACCTTTCGTCTATCTCCTCCCCCCGGTTATGAGCTGTTTCCTCTTCCAATTGATTTGAGGTGTTCAGGCCGACAATTTCTTCCATTGAGACCTTCCCTTTCAATGCCGAGGGCAGCTCAATGTCTTCTATGGGATTTTGGTAAAAAGAGTACCTCCCCAAAGTTTCTAAGGTTTCCGGAAGATCTACGGCTCTTAGCCGATTATTCCTGAATCCGTTTATGGAGATGACCTGAAGCCCCGATGAAAATTCCACTTTCTCTAACCGGTTGTTCATAAACGCCCCTCGCTGAATTTCAACCAAGGTGGGGGGGAAATGAAGTTCTTCTATCTGGTTGTCCCGAAAGGCGGAGCCTCCCATAATCCGAAGTTCATTCGATAACTCGATGGCTGTAAGCTCGTTGTTATGAAAGGCAAAACTTCCGATTATTTCAACCCCTGGGGGAATGATGATCTTTTGCAGCCTGTTATTTTGAAAGGCGGATTCTTCAATAATTTTCAGATCCCTTGGGAAAACAATGGTCTCTACTTCATTGTTTTGAAAAACCCTCTTGGGGATTTTATCCAGGGTTCCCTGAAAGACCACTTGTCCTATTTTATTGTTGGTAAAGGCCTCTTCTCCTAAGGTTCGAAGATTTTTGGGTAAGGATACCTCTCCTAGGTGATTATCTCTAAAAGCACCTATACCGATGTATTCTACGGTCTCAGGGATATGAAGGCTCTCAATTTCATTTCTTTCAAAACTGAAATTTTCAATGTGTTTCAATCCCCTTGGCAGCGCCAGGCTCTTTATCCGGTTGCCCCGAAAGGCTCCGGACCCGATTTTTTCCAATCCTTCCTTCAGATGTATCTCTTCAATTTCATTATGGATAAATGCCCATATTTTAATCTCGTTTAAGGAGGGTGGGGTCGTAAGCCTTTGCAGCCGATTCCCTCCGAAGGCTCTCTCCTCTATAACTTTTAAAGTGTCGGGAAGTTGAACTTCCCGAAGATTATTGTACGCAAAGGCATAGGCCTCTATTCGAATAAGGTCTTCCGGTAAAATGACCTCCCTGAGTCCCCGGTTTCGAAAGGCCCCCCTTCCGATGACGGTCACATCGTAGCTCTGGAGGGTTGAGGGAATTTCCAAAACCCCTTCTATCTCCCCGTCATAACCGAGAATTTTCACGGTTTCATTATCGAGTTTTTCATAGTGAAACTGCTCTTCTTCGCCCACGGCAAAGGCGTATTGATAACTTGCGAAAAAAAAGAATAGGACTCCTATTATTATGAAACTGCCCATTAATTTTTTATTATCCATAAATTATTTCTCCTTTTATAAGCGGCTTTACTATATAGAGTATTTTACCACATATACGCCATTGTGATAAGCGACTCAATTACCATCCCCTATTTACCGGAGCGTCGAAAGTAATTGCCCGGGGATTTCAACTTTTTTGCTTTAAAGTTTGAATTGTTAAACTTTTTGGAGAGCCCCTCAAGTTTTAAAAAAGTATGATATAATACTGGTAATTGAGAATTAAATATTTTTTAGTAAGTTTAAAATACTTTATGGAGGGATTTAGATGAGCAAAAAAGTTGATATTGAATGGAGCAAGCTGGGTTTTAGCTACATGAAGACCGACTATCGTTACCTTTCCAAGTGGAAGGATGGACAGTGGGATGAAGGCCAATTGGTTGAAGACAACAACCTAAGCATTAGCGAAGCCTCAACCGCCCTTCACTATGGTCAACAATGTTTTGAAGGAATGAAAGCTTATCGAAGAAAAGATGGTAAAATCCAACTTTTTCGACCTGACCAAAATGCTAAACGAATTAACCGCAGTTGTGAGCGGATTTTAATGCCTCAAATTCCCGAAGAAAAGTTCATTGAAGCGGTAAAACAAGTGGTAAAAGCAAATGAGCATTTTGTACCTCCCTACGGAAGCGGTGCCACCCTGTATTTAAGACCTTTTGTAATTGGTGTGGGCCATAATTTAGGTGTTCGTCCTGCTCCCGAGTATATTTTCTCCATTTTTGCCGTACCCGTAGGTCCTTATTTCAAAGGCGGTCTAAAGCCCGTAAACTTTATGACCTCGCCCTATGATCGTGCTGCAAGTCAAGGTACCGGAGCCGCAAAAGTCGGAGGAAACTACGCAGGAAGCTTATATCCTAACAAAATTGCCAAGGATAAAGGTTTTGCCGATGCCATTTATCTGGATCCCGCTACTCATACAAAAATCGAAGAGGTAGGGGCGGCAAACTTTTTCGGAATTACCCATGATGATAAATTTATCACTCCCGACTCCCCTTCGATCCTGCCTAGTATCACGAAGTATTCCCTGCTTCATGTAGCCAAGGAATACTTAAACCTGGAAGTAGAAGAGCGAGACGTATACGTTGATAACTTGGATGAGTTTAAGGAAGCCGGAGCTTGCGGTACCGCAGCGGTAATTACACCCATCGGAGGCATTCAACACAAGGATGGTTTCCACGTATTCCATAGCGAAACGGAAGTCGGACCCATTACCCGAAAACTATATGATACCCTTTACAACATTCAATTCGGAGACATCGAAGCCCCCGAAGGATGGATTGTGGAAGTAGACTAGAGTAAAGTTTTGATTTTGTAAAGGTAATTCACAGAATAGGCATTGTTAAAAAAAAGAAAGGACCGGAAAATCTCCGATCCTTTCTTTTTTTAGTTGCTTTTTCCCACTTCAATTAATTATCTTTTCCCGCTTATTCTTACTCTTGACGGCTGTAACCTAGGGTTTACACCGGTGCCTTGATTTGTTCCACGTGAAACTGCAGCTTTCCTTCCTCTACATATATCTCTATTTTCGAGCCTTCTGACACGATGCCCTTTAAAAACAGCTCTGCAATTTCATCTTCAATCAATCGCTGTACCGTTCTTCGAAGAGGTCTTGCTCCGTATTTTTGGTCATAGCCTTTTTCAAGGATTAGATCCTTTACTTCTTCGGTTACGCTTAAATCTATATTTTGCTCTAAGGCTTCCCGACGGACTTCAAGAAGCATAAGATCAATGATCTTCTTAAGCTCCTCCTTTGAAAGTTCGGTAAATACCACGATATCATCCACCCGGTTTAAAAATTCCGGTCTGAAGGTTTCCTTAAGCTTTTCTCTTACTTTACTTTCCATGGCTTCATAACCGTTTGGGTTAAATCCAATGTTATGGGCCTTGGTTTCCGTTCCCACATTCGAGGTCATGACGATAACCGTGTTGTCAAAATGAACGGTTTTTCCCTGATTGTCCGTCAGCCGTCCGTCCTCTAAAATCTGCAGGAGCATATTGAATACATCGGGATGGGCTTTTTCGATTTCATCCAGTAAGATCACAGAGTAAGGCTTTCTACGAACTTTTTCCGTTAATTGCCCGCCCTGATCATAACCTACGTATCCCGGAGGAGCACCGATGAGCTTGGAAACCGTATGTTTTTCCATATATTCGGACATATCGATGCGAATCATGGCATCTTCGTCTCCAAACAGTTCATGGGCTAAGGTTCTTACGGATTCGGTTTTCCCAACTCCTGTGGGGCCTACAAAAATAAAGGATGCAGGTTTTTTAAGCTTTCGAAAACCTGAACGATTTCTACGAATGGTCTTTGCAAGGCTGGAAATTCCTTTTTCCTGTCCAATGACTCTTCGATGCATACGTTCTTCCAAATTAAGAAGTTTTTTGGCTTCCTCTTCCGTTATTTTTTGCACCGGGATTCTTGTCCAGGTTTCAATTACATAAGCAATATCCTCCACGGTGATTTCGATATTTTCCGTCTCTTTACGAATCCGTTCAATTTTATCTGAAATCATCAGTTCTTCCGCTTTATATTCCGCTGCTTTCTCATAATCGTTGTGCTCTGCGGCAAATTCCTTCTTCTCACGAACCAGTTCCAGTTCTTCCTCTAAGGCTGCAAGTTCCACAAGTCCTTTATTTTTCAGATTTGCCCTGGATCCGGCTTCATCTAAAACGTCGATGGCTTTATCGGGAAGGTAACGATCATTAATATATCGCTCCGATAGTTTTACCGCCGCTTCGATTACCGCTTCTGAAACTTTTACACTATGGTACTTCTCATAATAATCCTTTACGCCGTTAACAATCTCTATACTGTCCTGAATGTTAGGCTCTTCCACCATTACCGGTTGAAAACGACGTTCCAGTGCCGCATCCTTTTCAATATGCTTTCGATATTCCTCTAAGGTTGTGGCTCCGATAATTTGGATTTCTCCCTTGGCCAGGGAAGGTTTTAAAATATTGGCAGCATTCATTACGCCGCCGTGCACCTCTCCGGCTCCCATAATATTATGGACTTCATCAATAACCAAAATGATATTGCCCAGATCGTTGGCTTCTTTAACGATGGACTTCATTCTTCCTTCAAATTGACCCCGGAACTGGGTTCCTGCCACGATGGCGGTTAAATCCAACAGGTAGATTTCCGTATTGAAAAGTTTTGCCGGTACCTGCTTATCCACAATACGTACCGCAAGTCCTTCGGCAATTGCGGTCTTTCCAACCCCAGGTTCTCCGATAAGAATGGGATTGTTTTTGTTTCTCCGATTGAGAATTTGAACCACCCGGTCAATTTCCCGATGTCTTCCGATAATTCGGTCCACCAGACCTTCATTGGCTTTATCCGTAAGGTTGGTTCCGTAAAGATCCAGGAATTTCTTTTTCTTCTTAAAGGGATTATTAATGGTTTTCTCCTTATTTTTCGATCCCCCGTCAGAAAAATCTTTGCCCTTTTCCCGGTTATTAAAAGCTTCGCTTTCTTCCAAAGGCTTTTTTCCCTTGTTTTTAATAGGTTCATCCTTATCAGACTTCGGTTTATTGGCGCCGTTTAAGAGCTTCATAAAGGGATTGCTTCCTTCTTCACCGCTAGGATTGTCCCCTTCCTCTATATTATCGAACATATCATTCATCTGTTCGATTAAGCCTTCCACTTCCTCTTCCGTCATGCCGGTTTGCTCCATGATTTGATCCACAATGGGCAGTCCCATTTTTTTTGCACAGGGGACACAAAGGCCTTTCATGCCGGAATCCTTCTCTTTCATATCAGCGGCAAAAATGACCGCCACATTTTTTTTACATACTGAACATTTTTTCAAGTTGATCATCTCCATATTTATTAAAGTAGCAATATTTTAATTGCTTTTGATTTCCACATTCATAATTTTCTTATACTGAATTACTGCAGTGCCTTTACTTCTTATCTCTATTATAACAAACTTGTCAATTTAAGAAACCGCTTTGTCTATTATATCTACCCAAATAAAAAAATTCTACCATAATCGGTAGAATTTTTTGAAGTTCCAGAAGTTTTATAGACTTTATTCCATAGCCCTTCATGTTTATTTCATTATTAGTTGCTACTTTTTCCGTAGGACTTTCGAGGACTTCGTCGTCCGCCACGATTGGCCGGTCGACCTTTTTTCGAATGACTACGATTTTGAGGTTTTTTCGACCGCATGGGTGACTCAGCGGTTAAAACATTCTCCACTCTTTTCGGTGCCTTCGTAGAAAGCTTTAATGCCATGGCTAATACTGTTTCCGCATCATAGCGCTCTAATAATTCTCTGGCAATTTTTCTTGCTTCTTCTAAGTCCGTATCTTCGATTTGGTCTACGATTTTCTCCGCCGTAACCTCAAAACCCTTAGTGGTTAATTGATCAAAGCTTGGCATTAACTCTTTAAATACTTCTTTTTTGGTTTTTTCTTCGATCCTGGCCAAAAGTTCCATTTCCTTCGGGTTAACAAAAGTAAAGGCAATTCCCGTTTTTCCTGCTCTTCCCGTTCTTCCTACCCGGTGGACATAACTCTCGGTGTCCTGAGGCAAGTCGAAATTGAAGACATGGGTGACACCGGTAACATCAAGGCCTCGTGCCGCAACATCCGTTGCGATCAGCAACTCGATTTTATTTTGTCGGAAACGTTGAAGTACTTTGCTTCTTTTTTCCTGACGCATATCTCCGTGAAGACCTTCCGCTTTAAATCCATTGCTGCGAAGGGCTTCCGTCAGCTCATCCACTCGTCTTTTCGTACGTCCGAAAATAATAGCGGATTCCGGTTGATGTTTGGTTAACAAGGTACAAAGAGCATTTAGTTTTTCTGATTCTTTTACCTTCACATATCGTTGCTCTATGGTATCCACAGTCATCCCGCTGGACTTTACAGCGATGGACTTGGGATTATTCATAAATCGTTCCCCTATTTTTTTCAATCGATTCGGCATGGTTGCTGAAAAAAGCATGGTTTGCCGCTCTGTTGGAAGCTCTTTAAAGATGGTTTCAATATCTTCAATAAAGCCCATGTTTAACATCTCATCGCCCTCATCAAGAATCACTACGGATATATCATCCAGACGAATGGTCTTTCGACGCATATGATCCATAAATCTTCCCGGTGTGGCTACAATGATCTCGGGATTTCTTTTCAGTGCTTTAATTTGACGGTCGATGGGCTCTCCCCCATAAATCGCCAAGGCATTGATCTTTTTAAACTGACTTAGTTTATTGATTTCCGTTGCCACCTGTATGGCCAGTTCTCTGGTGGGAGCCAGTACCATGGCTTGGGGATTCTTTTTTCCCGGAATCATTTTTTCAATGGTGGGAATACCGAATGCTGCGGTTTTTCCCGTTCCTGTTTGGGCCTGTCCAATAATATCTCGATCCAGCTTCGCGTGGGGTATTACTTGATCTTGAATCTCTGTGGGTTCCACAATCCCCATTTTGTCTAATGCATGTAAAATCTGCTCATCTACCATAAATTCTTTAAAATTACTCAATTAATCATTCTCCTTTGTTTTTTGATTTTCCACTTTTCTCAGACGGCACTTAAGAGGTCTTTATTTACTTGCTTTTTAAATTCTTTGCCTCTGTTTTTTCCATACCTCTAATCAATAGGGAAAATCACTAACTAAAAGAGATTTATCTTATCAGCCTGGGCCGCTTTTTATGCCGGAGATTCATTTTCCACTCCGGCTCCTATTGATATTAAGTTCCGTCTTCCCTCAATCATTGATGAGGGTATTTTGTAATACTTTTGAATCCATAAAAAAAGGCAATTCCTTTAAAATTAAAGGAATTGGCCTTTAAGGTCTGTCATTTGTAAATAATTATTTTAATAGAATAAAATATCTAGTGATTACAAACGAGTTACTTTAATCCTAACTACTACGCTTTTGTTACGTTAGCAGCTTGTGGACCTCTGTCGCCTTCAACGATTTCGAATTCAACTTCTTGTCCTTCTTCTAAAGTCTTGAATCCTTCGGTTTGAATTGCTGAGAAGTGTACGAATACGTCGTCTCCTTCTTCTCTTTCGATAAATCCAAATCCTTTTTCTGAGTTAAACCATTTTACTTTTCCTGTCAAATTAATGACCTCCTCTAAATTAAATTCTAAAGCATCATGCAGAAAACGTTTTTAAATCCTAAAACTGAAGTATCTCATTTAGAGTAAGGCTTCTAAAAACTGTTTTTCCTCTATCTGCTTTAACTATTACATCATACCACAGGTGAAAAAAAAAAGAAAGCCCTTTTTTTAATTAAATTTGGCTTTTCTTTGATTTTTATTATTCTTTTTTACATTTCGATTATTCAAAATATATTCCCAGCCCTTGACCAAGGCTTGTCACATCGGCTTTTCATCGAAGTTCAGGACCTGTTGCCCCGGTAGCTTTGCTGAAAAATACTTTTATAAAAGTTAAAAACCCCTTGATTAGGTAAGGAGTTTTTAACCCTTCAATAAATACTTTAGCCAACTTCCGCACTTTTTTCCTCGCCGGCTAATACCTCTTCGATTAAATCTTTAATGATCGTGGGCATCCGCTCAAAAACATCGGGCCCATATACTCTTTCCGATCGTTGATGCAAATCCTTTCCCCAAGGACCGATGTTCACTACTTTCATATTCAGCTTTTGCATTTCTTTAAAGGGAATGCGGTACACCTCATCCCATCCGGGACTGTTGCGTTTAATCACATCTATATCCTCAGGCTTTCCCGTAAATCCGCAATAACTTAAATCACTCATGCCCATAAAATACTCATTTTTTTGAAACTTGAAGTTGTAGTATTTCTCGGTAATCCGATTCAACCGCTCTTCCAATCTTAGATCATCTCCCACAATGTGGTGATTATTTATATGGGGATAGTAGGGACCGGACAGGCCAATGATCACCAACGGTTCATCGATGTTGATGTGCTCTCCCGTTAAGGCGATCAGCTTTACAGCCAGTTCCGGTAATGTAACCTTGTTATCTTTAAAATCCTGCTTTAGTGAAAACATGGTTCTTTCGTAGGCTTTCTCGAACCGTTCTCCTCCGTCTTCCTTTGCTCTTTCTATTGCTTCTTCAAAGTCCATAATCATTGGAGAATAATCAATGGCCTCATATTCCTGATGATTCATTTCACAAAAAGCCTGATAGGAACCATCCACAAATACCAGGGTTTCCGTTACCGCTTCCTTGGCAAATTCTTTTAAGGATTCCAGGATTTCCTGAGGCTCCTTCACAAAGGTCAGCCAGTTGAAAAAGCCCACGGCCGCCTCGGGAATAGAAGCGTCATAAACCTTCTTTTGGTCCTTTAAGTGAACCCACATCGGCGGTGGCGTAGCATCGTTTTCATGAACATCGCAAAGTCCCGGATTCAGTTCCGTTCGGCGTTGAATATTGGCCATGATCATGGAAGGGCTGATGCCGTTGTAGGGATTGCTGATATGACTGGTTATCCCCTTGGCATAAATAATCGGCATAACCTTTCCTACGCTGCCTTCATAGTATAAAGCCTTGTCCCGTACATTGTTAAAGTAGGGCTCGGAGTTAATGGCCAGTTTATAGTTCAGCCCATATTTCTGATGAAGTTTATGAAGCAGCTCCACTCCCTGAAGCATTCCTTTGGAAATGGTTTCTTCATCGGGAACCGATAGAATGAGAAGATTCCCTTTAAAGTCCTTCTCCTTGCTGAAATAATCCACTATACCCATTTGAAGGGCCGCACCGCTTTTCATGTCTGCGGTTCCTCGACCGAAAATCCAGTTTTCATCCTGAAGATCCCGCAGTACATCTTTCTTTTTCGCCCGGCTCTTTAACGCCTCCTTTAACTCTTCCGGACGAAAAGCCATATCCTCCAGATTGCCATATTCCTCGATGCCCACCGCATCATGATGGTGAATCAGCACTACGGTTTCATTGCCTTCGCCCCTTACCAAAGCCCAAACCACATCTCTTCGGTAAGTATCATCTGTTAAGGCTTCCGTACCAAAGTACTCGGGGTTTTCCTGAAAATATTCCCTTTCCCTAAACCAGTTGAGAATCACATCTTCAATGATGGGTTCATAAATGGAATTGGTATCGCTTCGAATCGCCACCAATCGGTAGAATATGGATTCAATAATCTTTTGCTCTTTTTCAGATATCATGTTTGTCCTCCTTTAACCCTTCCCAAAACCTACTACGGATGTTTTCATGGGTTTTCCTTTTTTTTTTCGGTGGTTTCTTAATATGGGTTGTCTTTATTATTTATACCAATTGTAGAAAACTTTACGCACCCTCAATTCTTATTCCTCTCAACCTCTTTATCCGTAACCTCCACCCCCGCCATTTTCATTAAATACAGGGCGTTCGTGGTCTTTGAGGCCCCGGGACGAAGTTTGTAGTCAAATTGAATTTCTCCCTGGTGATAGGTCTCTTGAAAATGGTAATTTTTAACCCCCACCTCCGGATTTTCCTCCAAATCCGTAAGCTCTAAATCATGGGTAGAGACCAATCCTACCCCGCCGGTTTCATAGAGCTGCTGTATTAATATCTTTGCCCCCAGGTGTCGGTCCGTAGAATTCGTCCCTTTAAATATTTCATCCAGCAAAAAAAATACGGGTTCCCCTTTTTTCGTTTCCTGAACGATCCCTTTAATCCGAAGGATTTCTCCATAAAAGGATGAAATGTTTTTTTCAATATTATCACTGATTCGCATACAGGTACGAATCTTCATTAGGGAGGCTTCCATTTCCTCAGCACAGACCTTGGTTCCGATATTTAGCAACAGCAGATTGATCCCTGCGGTCCTAAGATAAGTGCTCTTCCCCGACATATTGGAACCTGTGATCAGTAAAATGGGATTTTCGGGATTTAATTCGATGTCATTGGCAACCGCATCCTTACTGATTAGGGGGTGCCCCACGGATTTCCCCTGATAAACAGAGGGCTTTTTTGCCACCCTCGGCAGGGCCCAGTCCGGATGGTCCCGATGAATGTTGGAAAGGCTGACCAGCCCCTCCAATTCAGCCAAAGTATTAATCCAGTGTTCCAGGGCATCTCCTGACTCCTGCTTCCATTTTTCCAAATCCACCAAACAACGATAATCCCATAGGGTTACAATATTGATTGGTACAAACAGCAGGTTTTGCTTGTTTAATGTTCGATTGGCCAGTTTTTCCAGTGCTTGAAGCTGATCCGTACCGGATTTCCCTCCCGGAGTTTTCAACGACTGCTGCAGGGCTTTTAAACCTTCACTTTTAAAGCGGTGTTTCTCAAAGGTTTTTAACTGTCTAATATACTGGCTGAGTTCCAACTGATAGTCCTTCACCATACCGAGAACTCTTCCCCGTTTTAAAAATCCCAAGGCAAAAAGTATGCCGTGGAGGATCAACAACAGTAAAAAGGGACCCATGGGAAATCCGGTGAAAATTCCGGCGATCCCCGTGAGTAATGTTACCCAGGGCAATGCTTTTACACCGATGATAACCGCCGGTTTAGAAAACACCGGGTTCTTTGCGCTGCCCCATTCTATGACCTCACGAAAGTCCCTCGTGGTTTTTCTGCCTACCCTACCCTCTACTACAAACCTTCGAACCCAGAGACTTTTTCTTCCCAGCTCCTCTAAAAGCTTTTGGCGAAAATTAATTGCCTCCTCGTCCCGTAAAGGGGTTACTAAGAGCTGGCACAGTTTTTCTTTCCCAAGATTCGATGTGGTATCATCCAGCCACTGAAATACCGAATTTTGTCCGAAAAGGTCCAGGTCATAGGAAAAAGCATGATCCGAGTCAATGAACTCCGACCCCCGTTCCTGAAATTCCCGCCACTTCCCCTCCTTTCGAAGCCTCTGTTTTTTATAGAGTTCTTGATAGCCCTTTAAATACTGTTCTCTTTCCTTTAAAGCTTCGTGCCAGAGAACAAAGATGATAAACCCAATAAGGGACAGGATAAATCCTCCCCATAATAGAAGGTTTTCCCGTTGAAAAGCAAGGATAAATCCCGTACTCAAAAATAGCAGCGCCATTATTACTCGAAGGTTACTCAGTCTTTTTTGCCGCTGATGCAAAACAATCCATCTTTTATGAAACTTTGCTTCTCCTTTAATATAGTAAGGGTGCACTTTGTTATCCTTTGTATTTTCCATTTCCATTCGTTTATTTCCCTTCTTCTTCTAAGATTCTAAAGTATTCGGAAATTTTATCCAAGCCCTCTTTCACGCTTTGAGAATCATTGGCGTATCCGATCCTTAAATAGCCTTCCTGTTGCAGGGCCTCTCCTGGAACCACAAAGGCTCCTGTATCTCGAAGGAGTCTTAGGGCTAGGTCCCGGGAATTGATGGAGTAATCATACTTTATGAAAGCGGTGGTTCCCGCCTTCGGCTTCGTGTAGGAAATCCGCGTTTCCCTATTTACCCAGTTTTCCAATATGCGGGCATTTTCTAAAATAAGCTTGCGGTTTCTTTCTAAAATTCTATCCTTTTGCTCCAGGGCAACCCCCGCTAAATAATCGTCTATTTTTCCACAGCTGATGGTGTTGTAGTCCCGGTGAATATTAATTTCCTTAACGGTTTCCGATGAAGCCACAATCCATCCGATTCGAAGGCCCGCAAGGGAAAACACCTTGGACATGCTGCCCGTGGATATTCCTTTTTCGTACAAGTCAAAAATTGAAGGCCCGAAGGCCTCTCCTTCGTGACTTAACCCTCGGTAAACTTCATCGGCGAGAATAAAAGCACCAAACTCCCGGGCAATTTCCACAATTTCTTCCAAACATTTTTTATCCATTAAGGATCCGGAGGGATTATTGGGATTATTGATGGCAATCAGTTTCGTATTTTCATTTACCATTTTTTTCAGTTCCTCGATGTTTGGCAAAAATTCATTTTCCATGGTTAAGGGGAGGATTTGAACCTTCGCTCCCAAGGCCTCGGGGATAGAATAATGCTGCTGATAGGTGGGCATTACGGAAATCACTTCATCTCCCGGCTCCACTAAGGCGGAAAACACTAAATGATTGGCTCCAATTCCCCCATGGGCGATCACCACGTTGGGTATTTCTGCGGTCTTGTAAAGACTTGCCACTTCTCCCCGGAGTTTATCGGTGCCGGGAATGGCTCCATAGGTCAGCTGCATTTGATAAATCTTTTCCAGCGCCTCTTTTCCCCCTCCTTGAAAATCCAACAGTTCTTTTACGGTTAAAGACTTTACACAGGTTTCTCCTAAATTATACACCGCGTCATTCTCATATTCATTCATCCATTCTTCTACGCCAAAAGGTTTGATTTTCATCGGTATCATCCTTTCTTGAATTCCTTTTCTTTTAAGTATAGTAGATTAAAAGAAAATTCACAACAAAACCCGGGAAATAAAAGTCCTGAACCTGATTATGGACAACCACAACCGACGTCACCAGGGTTTTTAGGGGTGCAAAGGGACTACAGTAAATTGTATTAAGCACTGTTTAAAATCCCTGGCCCGCGGTATAAAATAAATAACTATTCTGTTTAAAAACCCTGTAGCGTGGTATAATTTAAATAGAACTTGTTATCAATTGAATATTTTTATCGACCCGAGAAAGGCAAACCCTGCGAAAGCCGGGGACGCAAAGTCAAGAGTCTACGGTGTTATAAAACACTACGGCCGTCCGACTACCATTTATTATGGTAGTCTTTTTTATTTCTTAAGGTTCTACCGGATACTTTGACCTTATTAACCCTTGTAATAATTCCATGGCTTTACTTCTAAGGAGAGTGAATCATATGAAGAAAGTAATTCCCTACCTAATCATAATAATCGGCTTACTGGTTATCCTCTATCCCTTCGCCAGTAACCTGTATAGTTCCTACTGGGAAAATCAGATGCTTGAAGAAGCTGAAGCTTTGTTAAATTCCAACAACTCCTCAGAGGACGAAGAAACCCGTTCCCAAAATATTGCCTATGATTATAACCAAATGAATCAGGCCTTTGAGGAAGATGAAACTAATAACCTTCGGGAGGAAGAGGCGTCTTCCTCAGAAGAAAGAGCCGCTCCTATTGATGAAGGTCCCTCCGACAATGAGGTTGATTATATTGGGCGGGGAGAAGTCATTGGAAAAATCGAAATTCCTTCCATTGATGTAAATCTTCCCTTACTCTTTGGCAGCGATGCTCAAACCTTGGATCGCGGCGCCGGGCAAATCATCGGCACAGCAGCTCCCGGTGAAATAGGGAACACTGGCATTGCCGGACATCGAGCCAATCGAGACGGCCGATTTTTCTATCGCTTGAACGAACTGGATGTTGGGGATGAAATCATAATAAAAACCCAACAGGGAACTTTTGTCTATACTGTCTATGATACGAAAATTGTGGATCCCACTGATATGTCCGTACTGAATCGAAATCAAACCGACCGGGTGGTTACTTTGATTACTTGTCATCCCCGATACACTGCCGATTATCGTTTAATTGTTCATGGAAAACTGTCTAAAGGCAATTCTCTTTAAATAGTCCTTCCTAATTTAAGGTTGTATCCCTTGAACACATCAAGGGATACAACCTTATTTTTCGGTGTATGAAACTTCTTAAAATTAACTCTCATAATCAATCTGAGGAACCTTGACATATTGTTAATTTATTGTTAAACTTCTTTCGCAAAACCCCCTCCTTTGTTCATATTCCAGAACAGCAAAACAATTTTAATGCTAATTTCTCAAAGGATTTTTTGTTATTTTTATTAGAAATACACAAAGTTTTTTCTTTCGGGGTTTGTTAAGTAGATTTTTCAAAATATTTTTCATTCCACTAACTTTTAGGAGGTTTTACATTGGCAGAGCGAACCTATGAACCATCAAAAACTCACAAAACAGCAACACAGAATCGACTCCAGTCTTTCTTCGAAAATTTTTATCAGCTTGCCCACTATGNCACGGATATTAAAACCGAAGTGACTGCAGGGATTACCACATTCTTAACCATGGCCTATGTCCTTGTGGTAATCCCCGGATTTCTAGCGGATGCGGGAATGCCCCCTTCCGGACTGTATACTTCCGTTTGTCTTATCGCAATTATCGGAACCTTAGCCCATGCTTTTATTTCTAAGTTGCCCCTGGCTACTTCCCCCGGCCTGGGTCTAACCATTTTTTTCGCCTACACCGTTGTCGGTCCCATGGGTTATACCTGGCAACAGGGTCTTGCGGCGGTAGCCGTTTCCGGCATGGTATTTTTTATCATTTCCGTCACCCCTGCCCGGGCAAAAATAATGAGCAGCTTACCTTCCACAATTAAAATTGCCATTACCGGAGGGATCGGTCTTTTTATCGCCTTAATCGGCTTTCAAAATGCTGGAATCGTGGTTGCCTCCGAAGGAGGAATGTATTTTGGCAACCTCGGCAACCCAAGTGTTCTTCTAAGTCTGATCGGCCTTTTTACAACCCTGCTTTTAATGGCCAAGGGCTATAAGGCAGCACTGATACTATCCATCATATTTACCACGATTATCGGTATTCCCCTTGGGGTTACGGATTTATCGGGACTGGGATTTTTATCATTACCCCCCTCTATTAGCGGTACTTTTCTTCAGCAGGACTTTATGGGGTTATTCGGAAATGATGGCATCGGTTTTGCCCTGTTAAATATTGTTATGGTAATCTTAACAATTTCATTGGTCGATTTATTTGATAACATCGGCACCATTCTAGCCGTGGCCGATCGGGGAAAATTGTACAATAAACAGGGCGAAGTGCGAAACATGAAAAAAGCCCTACTCTGCGATTCCGCATCCACCACCATTAGCTCTTTTATCGGGACCACCACCACCTCTACCTATTTGGAATGCTCTGCTGGAATTGCTTCCGGTGGTAAAACCGGCCTTACGGCTTTAACAACGGGGGTCCTCTTTATAGTTGCTTTATTTTTCTCAGGCATCGTCAGTATCATTCCCGGAGCTGCTACGGCACCGGCTTTAATTGTTATTGGGATTCTAATGATGAATAGTTTAACAAAATTAGATTTTTCCGATATTACCGAAGGGGCTCCCGCCTTTTTCACCATTGCGCTGATGCCTTTTACCAGCAGTATCGCCGAAGGCATCGCCGGAGGGATTATTTCCTATGTAATTTTGAAAGTTGCCACGAAAAGATTTCATGAAATTAACCCCGTTATGGTAATTTTAGCGCTGCTGTTCACCCTTCGTTTTTTTACCCTATAGGGTTGACGGACTGTTTTTAAATATTCCCATTCTTCTTTTTTTCCTGTTCTTCCTTTGGAAATTCTTTTCTATACAGCCGTAAATAAACAAAGCCTCCATAGATTACATGGAAGGCTTTGTTTATTTTTGACTTGCTATTTTTATTAAGGGCGGGCAATCTGAATCCAGGTTGGTCCATAAATTCGTTCAATTTCTTGGCCGTCTTCATAGTAAAAACGGGTTCGGGAACTGGGACTGTCTTTTTTCCATCTTCCTGAAAAACGCTGGCCGCTTACATAATAATCAA
>SL_8KL_010_SEDDRAFT_10000718_pt1 | contig 28957 bp, 17 predicted proteins | sample SodLakKL_010_SED_4_FD_11160 | JGI IMG/M metagenome (IMG submission 11160) | reverse complement strand
AGGCACTGTTCAAGGACATGAACGGTTTGATCCAGGATGTATCCGACGGCAAACTGGACACCCGCAGCGATGCAGGCAAGTACCAAGGGGACTGGGAGAGCCTTGTCAACCGGGTAAATACGCTGATCGATACCTTTGTGGCCCCCATGAATATGATGGCCGAATACGTGGACCGCATCTCCAAGGGAGATATCCCCGAAGAGATCACCGACGACTACAAGGGTGACTTCAACGAGATCAAGAACAACCTTAATCTGCTGATCAATGCAGAAAAGACCATTGCAGAAATCTCCAAAAAGCTTTCTGTGGGAGATCTGGATGTCGAGGTCAAGCCCAGATCTGATACGGATGAGACTATGCTTGGTATCAAGGCCATGATCGCCAATATCCATCACGATGCTGAAGTGGTTCAGGAGATATCCAGGGGCAATCTGAATGTGGATATTCACGTCATGTCCGAAAAGGACGAGATGGCCAAGAGCTGCAAGCAGCTTCTGGAGGCTGAAAAGAATATAGCGGATGTGGCCGGTAAACTGGCCGTGGGCGATCTCGATGTTGATGTCCAGCCCAGGTCTGACAATGATGAGATCATGAAAGGCATCAAGGCCATGATCGCAAATATCCATCACGATGCCGAAGTGGTGCAGGAGATATCCAGGGGCAATCTGAATGTGGATATTCACGTCATGTCTGAAAAGGACATGATGGCCAAGAGCTGCAAGCAGCTTCTGGAGGCTGAAAAGAAGATAGCTGATGTTGCCAGGAAACTGGCCGTGGGCGATACTGACGTGGATGTCCAGCCCAGGTCTGATAATGATGAGATCATGAAAGCCATTAAGGCCATGATCGATAATATTCAGCATGATGCTGGAAATATTCAGGAAATATCCAAGGGGAACCTGGACATTGCAATTAAGATAATGTCTGAAAAAGACATGATGGCCAAAAGTTGTCAGCAGTTGCTGGAGGCGGAAAAGGATATTGTGGAGATTGCCAGGAAACTGGCTGAAGGGGATCTCAGGGTCAAGGTGGAGAAACGTTCCGGTGAGGACGCACTCATGGAGGCCCTGCAGCTCATGGTGCAGGAGCTGCAGAATGTTGTGGGGGATGTGCAGACGGCCACGGACCAGGTGGCTTCCGGCAGTGAAGAGATGAGTTCCTCTTCTGAAGAACTGTCCCAGGGGGCCACGGAACAGGCCTCCAACTTGGAAGAGGTATCTTCCAACATGGAACAGATGGGCTCAAATATCCAGCAGAACGCGGATAATGCCGCCCAGACCGAGAAGATCGCCCTGCAGGCGGCTAAGGATGCCGAGGAAGGCGGTCAGCAGGTCCAGGACACGGTCCAGGCCATGAAGGATATCGCCCAGAAAATCAGCATCATAGAGGAAATCGCCCGCCAGACCAACCTGCTGGCCCTGAATGCGGCCATTGAGGCCGCCCGGGCCGGTGAGGCAGGCAAGGGATTCGCTGTGGTGGCTGCAGAAGTGCGCAAGCTGGCCGAAAGAAGCGGCCAGGCTGCCAACGAGATCAGCGGCCTGTCTGCAACCAGCGTGCAGGTGGCGGAAAAGGCCGGAGAGATGCTCAAGAAGATGGTCCCGGACATTCAGAAGACCGCGGACCTGGTCCAGGAGATAAGCGCATCTTCCAGAGAACAGACTTCCGGGGCGGAGCAGATCAACAAGGCCATCCAGCAGCTGGATCAGGTGGTGCAGCAGAATGCTTCGGCTTCAGAAGAGCTGTCCTCCACTGCCGAGGAACTGTCCAGCCAGGCCCAGCAGCTGCAGGATACCATGGGCTTCTTTGTAGTTGCTGATGACAGCGGTAGGTCCAGCAGAGGCAGGGGTGTCCGGGCCGCAAAGCCTGAAAAGCGCAAAGCTCTGGATCAGGGTTCCGCCGGAAACGGCAGAAAGGCCCAGCAAAAGGGCCGGGGACAGGCATCCGGCAAGCCTGCCGGACGCCTGAGGCTGGATATGAATTCCGAGGACGCCGAAGACCAGGAGTTTGAGCGCTATTAGGTAAGTGCCTGAAGGTTCTCATGCCGCTTTGTAAGGCGCTGAATACAGTTACCGGCGTATAACGGATATAAAACCGCCCCTCAGGCTGGTTGCAAGGAGTTCTTATGACAGAGAAAGGCACAGGCCACAGCAATACATATCTGACCTTTTATCTCGACCAGGAATTGTTCGGGCTGACCATCGATTCCGTCAGGGAGGTGCTGGAATATACCACCATCACCAAGGTACCCAGGACCGCCGACTACATGCGCGGCGTCATAAATGTCCGGGGCCGCCCGGTGCCTGTGGTGGATCTGCGCAAAAAATTCGGTCTGGAAGAAAAAGAACAGACCGTGGACACCTGCATTATAATCGTGGAGGTGGAATTTGATGGAGAGTCCAGCATCATGGGAGCCCTGGTGGACGGAGTTCAGGAAGTTCTGGATATCCCCCCGGAACAGATTGAAGAGACCCCGAAACTGGGCAACACCATCGAGATGAAGTTCATCCGCGGTTTAGGCAAGCTGGAGGACAATTTTGTCATCCTGCTGGATATGCAGTCTGTTTTCAGCATGGAGGAGCTAAGCTCCATATCTGAGAGCAGACAACGCAAGCCCCCTGAAAACAGTATATCCGGCGAGGCCGGAATACAGGGCTGATGCCCGGCTGCAGCCGGCATGCGCAGACAGCGACGCCGGCTGCAGCCATACCCGGAACAATTTGAGCTGAACATGACGGGTTTTGTTTTTAATGGTGGAAAAGGGGTAGAGCAGGTTTTCATGCCAGGATCAAAGGCGAAACAGGTACCTATGTCAGCAGGATGTGGACATGAACCAGGAAAAGAGTTCAGGCGGCAGATGTCCGGCAGTTCCAAGGCCCATGACCCAGGGGGAATTCAAGAAGCTGGGAGAGTTTATCCAGGCGGAATTCGGGATAAAGATGCCCCCGGCCAAGAAGACCATGCTGGAGTCGAGGCTGGCCAAAAGACTGCGAAGTTTGCAAATGACAAGTTTTGATCAGTACCGGGAATACCTTTTCAGCCTCAAGGGGCTGGAGTTGGAGATGCCCCACCTGGTGGACGCAGTGACCACCAACAAGACGGATTTTTTCCGGGAAGAGCATCACTTCGACATTCTGTACAATGAACTGTTGCCCCACTGGATAGAGAAAAACGACAGAGGCAGGACTTTCATGACCTGGTGTGCCGGGTGCTCAAGCGGCAAAGAGCCCTACAGCCTGGCCATGACCCTGGAGGAGTTTGCGGGGGAGAACTCTGATTTTGATTACAACATACTGGCCACAGACATTTCAGGACAGGTCCTGCAGGAAGCCAGGCGGGGGGTATACCCTGAAAAGGATGCAGAGCAGATACCACCGCAGCTCAGGAAAAAATATCTCATGCGCAGCAGGGACCGCAGAAGAAGCCTTATCAGGATGGCCCCGGAACTCAGAAGCAGGGTGTCCTTCCGGGAACTGAACCTGATGCAGGACTTTTCCTTCCGGGAGAAGATGGACCTGATAATGTGCCGCAACGTGATTATCTATTTCGAACGTCCGGTGCAGGAATCCCTGTTCAGAAAACTCTGCAGGTTCATGCACCCTGGAGCATACCTTTTCATAGGACATTCCGAGACCCTGAGCGGCATGGATCTGCCCCTGCAGCAGGTAAGACCAACTGTATACAAAAAAACTTGAGCTGCTGCACAGTTTATTCAGGCAAAAGCAGCACATGATCAACAACCTCGACAAGCAAGCAGGAAGATATGAGCAGAAAAATCCGGGTCATGATCGTTGATGACTCAGCCCTGGTCCGCCAGGCACTGTCCGACATTCTGGATTCAGATCCGGAAATACAGGTGATGGGTACCGCTTCTGATCCCTTTGTTGCCGCCAAGAAGATGGAATCGGACGTCCCGGATGTCATCACCCTGGATATAGAAATGCCCCGCATGGACGGGCTTACTTTTCTGCGCAAGATCATGACTCAGCATCCCATACCGGTGATCATCTGCTCTTCCTTGACTGAGAAGAATTCCGAACTGACCCTGCAGGCCATGGATGCCGGGGCTATGGAAATAATCACCAAGCCCAGGCTGGGTACTAAAAAGTTTTTTGAAGAATCCAGGGTGCGCATAGTTGATGCAGTGAAGGCGGCCTACCAGGCTGACCTGTCTACAAAACGCAGCAAGCTGCCGCAAAAGCCCAGGCAAATAGAACCCAGGCTGAACGCTGATGCGGTTATTCCCGGTCCGGCCAGGGGCAGGGAAATGTTTCAGACCACGGACAGGGTGGTAGTGGTGGGGGCATCCACCGGGGGTACCGAGGCCTTGCGGGTTTTTCTGGAATCCATGCCTGCAGATGCTCCGGGTATCGTCATAGTTCAGCATATGCCCGAGCATTTCACCAGGGCCTTTGCCCAGAGGCTGGACACATCATGCGTAATAAATGTCAAGGAAGCCGCGGACAATGACCCGGTACTGCGGGGCAGGGCGCTCATCGCCCAGGGCAACAGGCACCTGCTTTTAAAACGCAGCGGAGCCAGGTACTACGTCCAGATAAAGGACGGTCCCCTGGTGTCCAGACACAGGCCCTCGGTGGACGTGCTTTTCCGCTCTGCCGCCAGATATGCCGGGAAAAACGCCGTGGGAGTGATCATGACCGGTATGGGTGACGACGGGGCCAGCGGGATGAAGGAGATGCATGATGCGGGTGCTTTCACCCTGGGGCAGAATGAAGCCAGCTGCGTGGTCTACGGCATGCCCCAGGAGGCCAGGAAGCTGGGGGCGGTGGATGAGGAACTGCCCCTGGACAAGCTGGCTCCGCAGGTGCTTAAGGCGCTGAAGTAAAGGGATGCGGGACAGTCGTCATGGCGGTCAGTTTTTTAATAAGTATGGAAGTAAGGGCGTATGGGAGTCAAAATATCTTTACACCCAGCTTTTCTTCCTGAGTAAGGGGAGTTTAAGCCGTGCCAGTAATTCTGTCCAGAGGGGCAGGATTCAGAAAAAGTTTCCAGCATTTTTGTTTGAAACTTGTGCTAAGCGCCTGAAGTCTAACAGCAAGCAAGGATGATGTTATGCGAATACTTATCGTGGATGACGATTTTATCACCAGGAAGAGCCTGATTAAAATGCTGCAGGCCTACGGAGACTGTGACGAGGCCACCAACGGCCAGGAAGCAGTGGATTCTTTCAATATGGCCTGGGAGGAGAGCAGACCATATGATCTTGTACTCCTGGACATCATGATGCCCTCTTTAGATGGACAGGATGCACTGCAGCAGATCAGGGAATTTGAAAGTTCCAGGGGGATTATGGGCTTCGGCGAGGCCAAGGTGATCATGGTCAGCGCCCTGGATGATCCGCGCAATGTAGTACAGGCCTTTTACGCGGGCGGGGCCAGTTCATACCTGATAAAGCCGGTCCAGGCCCAAAAGCTGTATGAAGAAATGGAAAAACTGGGCTTCGCATCCAGGGCCAAGTAAAAAATTATACAAGTACGAGGTGATTATGCAGGATCATTCAATCCTGCTTGTGGGCCTTGAGACCCTGGACCGGGAAAAGGTGCTGCAGGCCCTTGAAGATGCAGGCTTTGTCAAAAGCCGGGTGCAGGAGGTTCACTCCGGAGAAGAGGCAGTGCGTGTTTTCCGGGAGACGCCCTTTGATCTCGTGCTTGCTGAGCAGTCCATGGAATGGATGTCCGGCCTGGAACTGGCCGGTTTAATCTGCGATGATAAATGGAAAAGGGAGACCAGGGTTGTTCTGCTGGCCGGGGTGGATGACCTGGGACAAAGAGACGTTAAAAAAGCAGCCAGGACCGGTGTCGATGACATCATTTTCAAGCCCTTGAATCACCAGACACTACCAGCCCGCTTGAGCTTTCTGGTCAGCAAAAATGCCCATGCCTCCGGGTGTCAGCTGCATATCTGCAGCACAGCATCCAAGTCCGGGCTTGGATACTGGGAGTACAATTCTTTAACTGGCGGTTTTTTTTATTCCCAGTCCGTGTACGAAATACTGGGATATCCCCGTGGACATGAACCCCTGGACAACTATATCCTGCACACTCACCTGGAGCCCGGGCATATGCAGCAGCTTGAGAAGAAAGTAAGTTCTCTGGCTCCAAAGGAGTGGTTTTCCGGGGACTTCTGCTTCAGGCGAAGGGATAGGGAGGAGCGGTTTTTGAGGATCAGCGGTCAGAAGGACTCCCTGTCAAAGGCGGGCATAGTCAGTGGAGTCCTGCAGGATGTCACCCAGCAGAAGCGAGTGGAAGACAAGCTTATGGAACTTCTGGAGCAGACCTCCATGCAGGCCGAAGCTCTGGAGCAGAGCGGCGAGGGTATAGTTCTCACTGACAGCCGCCTCAATGTTGTCTACGTCAATCCTTTTTTCGATGAAACAAGCGGATTCAGGGCCAGTGAGCTGATTCCCAAGCTCAGGGAACTGATCCCCGGGATAAGCCTGAAAAATAATGGAGTAGCGGATGATGACGGCTGGAAGCGGCCGTGGAGGGAGCAGGTCAATCTCAGGGACAAGTCCGGTTATGTCCGGGAGGTGGAGGTGTCTGTATCTCCGGTAAAAAACAAGAAGACCGGGGAGATAGTAAATTATGTACTCATGATCCGGGATATCACTGAAAGGCAGAATCTGCAGAAGCAGCTGCAACAGGCCCAGAAGATGGAGGCCATAGGTACTCTGGCCGGAGGGATAGCCCATGATTTCAACAATTCCCTCATGGGGATCCAGGGCTTTACCGAACTGGCACTGATGAATATGTCCGATGAAGGCAGGCCCAGGGAGTATCTGCAGAGTTCCCTGCGCACTGTACAGAGGGCCAGGGACCTGGTGCAGCAGATTTTGACCTTCAGCGGTCAGAAAGAAACCACCAAGGCCCCCATGCAGGTCAAGCCGGTTCTAAAGGAGGCCATGAAGCTTCTGGGTGCAACCGTGCCAGTAAACATCCAGCTGAATGTGGATATTGGGGATGATCCCCCCATGGTGGTGGCTGATCCGGTGTGGATACACCAGATAGTCATGAACCTGTGCACCAACGCCCTGCAGGCCATGCCTCGGGGAGGCAACATAGATGTTGGCCTAAAAGGCGCAGACCTGGACGCCACCTGCCAGGAAGCAGGCCATGATCTGCCCCGGGGCAGATACCTGCTGCTGGAGATACAGGATACAGGTTGCGGAATCGAGCCGGAAATGCAGGAGCGAATTTTTGATCCTTTTTTTTCCACCAAGCCCAGGGGCAAGGGCACTGGGCTTGGCCTGTCCGTGGTCCACGGCATTTTACAGGAACTTGCCGGGCGGGTGATGGTGTACAGTACTCCTGGACAGGGCAGTCTTTTCAGGGTGTATATACCTGCAGTGCCGGTTGAGCAGGGTATACCGGCAGAATCGGACAAAGGCAGGGAGCCTTCCGGGGAAGTGGTCCGGGGCAGGGGCAGTATCCTTTTCGTGGACGACCAGGAGGAAATAGTCAATTGGGGAGTGCGTGCTCTGGAAAGCCTGGGATACATGGTCTGCGGTTTTTCCAGCGGAGATCGGGCCTGGGAAGTGTTCAAGGAGCAGCCGGAAGATTATGATCTGCTGGTGACGGACCTGAGTATGCCCGGAACCTCCGGCCAGGAACTGGCCCGGAAGGTCAAGGAACTCCGGCCGGGCCTGCCTGTGATCATGTGTACCGGGCACGCCGGGGCAGACACCCCGGAGAAATCAGCTCTTCAGGTTGATGCCCTCATGCAGAAGCCGTTCAGCATGGGGGAGTTTTCCAGGCTCATACGTTCGCTTCTTCAGGAGGGTTAGAAGGGCGGGGTGTCGGATTGGTCCGACAGGTCTGACAGGTCTGACAGGTCTGACAGGTCCGACGTGTCCGACAGGTCCGACGTATCCGACATGCCCAGAGCCCTCGCTTCCGGATTCCAGGGCGCTGCAGGCTCCCGGACTCCTCCCTGCCTGGACCTGGTCCGGGCTTGATACATGCGCTCGGTGAAGCCGCCTTTTTCCAGAAAATCCTTTTCCAGGCGCTTAAGCTGCCTGCCCAGCAGAAAACTGGCCTGGTGGGCCAGACAGAGCATGATGTTGGCGCAGGTCTCGGCTGGCTTTATGCGCATGGCTGTCAGGGCAGCCAGCAGGGGCTCATCCAGAACCTGCTGCTCCTGGTGCGGGTCTTTGTCCGGGGGTGGAGCGTTTTGCGGGGGCGGGAGTTTACCGGCCAGGCGACGGCGCATGGCCAGGACTATCCTGGAATCCTTGTCCCATATGAGCAGGCTGTTCTGGCGCAGATAGTCTTCGTAGTCCTGGATCAGCTCTCCCAGGCTGGCCCGGGCCACATTGGTCAGCTTCAGTTCAGACTTTTTTGAGGTGCCCGAGGCCAGTGATCCCTCCACGATATTCTGTACAGTGCTTCTGGCGGCCTGCTCCATCTGGTCCCTGGTCCTGGATGTCTTGCGGATAAACCTGCCACAGAAAATTACCGTACCATCATGCACAGTTAGAGATACCGCGAAGCTGCGCAGCTTTTTGAATCCGCCGTGGGCAGGTATGACCATATGCTTACCCATGCCCTGGATATATTCAGATTTTTGCGCCGAAATCAAGCCCAAAAAAGCTGCGGCAAGGGCCAGGTCTGTCTTCACCTGAAGCGTGACTGGGTAAGCAACTGTTGATTTACGAGGCATCTCAGGATAGATAAAGAAAAAGAAATCAGGAGAAGGATAATATCGTTTTATTTTGAACTAAAGGATCTTCCAAGTGACCTGGATCAAGAGATTCTTGATGATTATAAGGTGCAGCTGCAAAAAGTCGAGAAAATGAATAATTCAGAAATCAATAATCTATATAAATATTTGATTTTACTGACATCTGACGTCTGATCTCTGACGTCTGTGACTGCAAAAGTGACTTTCTGCAGTCACATCTTATAAGGGACCCTTTATGAAAGACAGAAACAAGCCGGAGGATGAGCTTCGCCGCAGCGAGGCAAGCCAGAGGATTCTTCTGGACAACATTGCCACCCAGGTCTGGTACCTGGTCAATGAATATACTTATGGGGCGGTGAACAAGGCCCATGCGGATTTTCTGGGCATGCAGGTGCAGGAAGTCTCATATGCCAGTCTGTACGACCTTTTTCCTGTTGACGTGGTGGAAGTTTGCCGGCCCGGCAACAGGGAGGTCTTTGAAACCGGGGAATCCCTGCAGACAGAAGAGTGGGTGCCCGATGCCTCTGGAGAACTGCGTCTTCTGTCCATTAAAAAATCCCCGGGCCTGGACCGCGATGGCCGAGTAAAATACGTGGTCTGCTCGGCCGATGATATAACCGACCAGAGACGTCTGCAGGATTCACTGGCTGAAAGCGAGGATAAATTCCGTCTCCTTGCGGAGAATGCCCCCATGGGAATCGCCCTGCATGAACTGGTTTTGGATAAGCACGGTAACCCGGTGGATTACAGGTACTTAGATGTAAACCAGGGATTTGAAAGGCATACCGGGCTCAAGGCCTCCCAGGTCACAGGCCGGACAGCCGGCCAGGTGTTCGGCAGGCAGCAGGACCCGCCTTTTCTGGATACATATGCCCGGGTGGTCCTTGGCGGCAGGTCAGTAAGCTTCGAAGAAGAAGTAGAGTCCCTGGGCAGGTCATTTCTTATAAATGCCTACAAGGTCGGCCTGAACAGGTTTGCCACGGTGTTTATGGATGTAAGCCAGCGCCGGCAGGCGACTCGTGAGGCCGAAGTCCGCAGGTCGCACTTTGAGTCCATCTTTGAAAATACCAAAGACGCCATGGTCTTTTTCGACACCTCGCACCTGATCTTCAATATAAACAGCCGCTTTACTGCCATGTTCGGCTATACCCTGGAAGAGATCCGGGGAAAGCAGGTAAACCGGGTGGTGGATCCTGAGCGCCTGGCTGACGATTATATTTCCTCCAGCGTACTGGAGGGAGAAAACGTGGAAAAAGAGACCGTGCGCTACTGCAGGGACGGACAGCCTCTGGATGTTCTCATCAAGGGCGGTCCTGTATATGTGGCCGGTGAAATTGTGGGTGGATACTCCATATATTCGGATATCAGCGGGCGTAAGCAGGCCGAGAGAGAACTGACAAAGCAGAACCAGCTCCTGGAGGGTATAATAAACGGCATTCCGGATATCCTGGCCATCCAGTACCCGGATCACAGTATAAAACGCTACAACCAGGCCGGGTACCAGGCCCTGAACAAGTCCCCGGAGCAGGTGGCGGGCAGGAAATGTTTTGAACTCATAGGCCGGGACAGGGAGTGCGAGGTGTGCGCAACCAGGGAGGCCCTCAATACAGGAACCCTGCAGCAGGTGGAAAAATACGTCCCGGAATTGGATGTCTACATGGATTGCCGCAGCAATCCCATATTCAATGAGCAGGGAGAGATACTATATATTATTGAGCAGCTAAGGGATATAACTCAACGTAAAAAAGACGAGATTGAGCTTATAGTAGCCAAGGAGCAGGCCGAGGCGGCCAGCAAGGCCAAGAGCGAATTCCTGGCCAATATGAGTCACGAGATCCGCACCCCCATGGCCGGGATCATGGGGGCACTGGAGATGGTCTCTGCCAGGACCGACGATGAAGAATCCAGAAGACTTATGAAAATGACCCTGGAATCGGCCAGGTCCCTGCAGCAGATCATAAACGATATTCTGGATCTGTCCAAGGTAGAGGCGGGCAAGTTGGAAATCGAGCACCAGGAATTTGATCCGCAGTCTCTTTTCAAAAGGGTCATGGACCTTTATTCCATCCAGGCCGGGGAAAAAAATATAGAGCTGCAACTGGATACGGCACCGGGCATCCCCCGGAGACTGTGCGGGGATCAGTACCGCCTGGAGCAGGTGCTGCGCAACCTGGTGAGCAATGCCGTCAAGTTCACCTCCCAGGGCCGGGTCATTCTCAGGGTCAGGCCTGTGCAGGCCGCATCCGGAAAGGCCCGTCTAAATTTTGAGGTTGAGGACACCGGGGTGGGCATAAAGGAAGATTTTCTGCCCCGCCTGTTCGACAGCTTCACCCAGGCGGACAGCACCTACGGCAAAAAGCACCAGGGAACAGGGCTGGGACTGGCCATATCCAACAGGCTGGTGCAGATGATGGGCGGAGATATTCAGGCTCAGAGCATCCCCGGGGCCGGCAGCATCTTTTCCTTCAGCCTGCCTTTTGCCATACCCGCGGAGCATACTGCAGGGGAAAAGCGCTCTGACACTCAATCAGCCGTCTCCTTTTCCAGGCAGTTGAAGATCCTGGTGGCGGAAGACGTGAAGCTCAACCAGGACTACATCCGTTTTGTCCTGAAACAGAAGGGACACCAGGCCGTTATAGCCGGGAACGGGCTGGAAGCGGTGCAGGCGTTTGTGCCTGGACAGTTCGACCTGGTGCTCATGGATATACAGATGCCCGACATAGATGGACTGGAGACCGCCAGGAGGATCAGGGAGAAGGAAGAGTCCAGTGGGCGGACATCTGATGTGGGACCGCGGGATTCGGGCAGGGTCCCCATTATTGCTTTGACCGCCTATGCCATGCCTGAAGAAAGACAAGAGTTTCTGCAGTCCGGCATGGACGGATATGTTTCCAAGCCCGTAGACCCGGAGGATCTTTTCCGGGAAATAGAGAGCCTTGTATCAGTAAGGGATGAATCCGGCCGGGAAGCACAGAGCTACCAGGTGCAGGAGCAGGATTTTGCCTGCAGCGGTGCAGAAGTCATCAGTACAAAAGACCTTGAACTGCGTTTTGCCGGGGACAGGGAACTCTGGGCCGGCATGTTCCAGCGCTTCATGCAGGAGGAAATGCCGGGGTATATGCAGGAACTGGAGGACCAAAGCGGGTCCGGGGACATGCAGGGCCTGGCCCGGCTGGCTCACAAGTTCAAGGGGGCCCTGGGCACCCTGTGCGCCGAGGCCGCCAGGCAGAGGGCGGAGGCCCTGGATCATGCCGCCAGAAAAAGCGACACAGAAATGGTCCGCCTGGAGCTGGAGGCCCTCAAGGCGGAACTGGAAAGGCTTAAGCAGGAGTTATGACTGCATGTCAGGCCTTTGATATTTATTATTGACCTCACGGAAATATCAGGTACGAAATAACACTGTATCGACACTAATACATGCTTAACTATCGGCATACCGGGAAGCGCAGGATTTTCCCAGAGCATGGCAATTATTTTTGCAATCATTTACCAGTAAGCGCTTTTCATAAAGAACATACCCTTTCTTTATTTTTTTCAACTAACTGTTGAATCAGGAAATCAATATGGAAAATTTTCAATCCGCCAGGATACTTGTTGTTGACGATGATCGCAGCACCCTGGATTTTATCGTATTTCACCTGGAAAATGCTGGTTACCAGGTATTTAAAGCCGATACCGGGCAACAGGCCATGGATATCGTCGGCAGGGAACGCCCTGAAATAATTCTGCTGGATGTGTACCTCCCGGATGAAATAGGACTGGAGCTGTGTTCCAGGATCAAGTCCGAGCCGGCGTTTAACGATCCAAGTGTGCTTATAATGTCTGCCTGGGCTCCCAGGAGTGAAATGGCTGAAACCCTTGCCCGGGGGGCGGACGACTATATTGTCAAGCCCATCAACCCCCAAGAGCTTCTGCCCATGATCAAGGCCCGCATCAAGGCCAGGCAGGCACAGCAGGAACTGCGGCAGCAGGGCAGGGCTTTGCACTTGATCCTGGACAGCATCCAGGAGATGATGCTTTACATGGACAAGGGATACAATATTCTCTGGGCCAACAGGGCTGCTCAGGATAATATAGGTAAGGATTTCGCACAAATATCCGGCAGGACCTGCCATGAAATACTGCACAGCGCTGATACTCCCTGCCAGGACTGTCCTGTCCAGGATACTTTTGTCTCCGGCCGGCCATCCAGCGGCCGGGTGAGTTTTAATGACGGCAGGTACTGGTACAACAACGGCTACCCCATGCAGGATTCAGCAGGGGGCCATGCCGGGGTGGTGCTCATGTCCCTGGACATCACCCAGCAGGAGAAAAGCAGGCAGAAATGCGAGTACATGGCCATGTACGATTCCCTGACCGGACTTGGCAACAGGAACCTGTTCATGGACAGGCTGGAACATGTTCTTTCCCAGGCCAGGCGTTACGGCAATTTTGTCGGCATGCTTTACCTGGATCTTGACGGGTTCAAGGAGATAAACGACAGGCTGGGACATGCAGCAGGTGATGAGGTCCTCGTGGAAACCGCCAGGCGCATCAAGAGTTGTCTAAGGGAATCCGATATTCCGGCCAGGCTTGGAGGGGACGAGTTCGCAGTGATACTGCCCCAGATGAAAAACCCCAGGGAAGCAGAAGAAGTAGCGGGCAAAATTCTGGAAAAGTGGAACCCGCAGTTTGATACCAGCGCTGGAAAGGCTGTGAATATGAACATTAGTGCGGGACTGGCGGCATTCCCGGAACATGGCGATACACTGGACCGCCTGGTGAATACAGCGGACAAGGCCATGTACCAGGCCAAAAAGACAAAAGGCCCGTCATTTGTCTGGGCCGGAGAAATACAATAATTCAACATAACACTATAGCGAAACTTATGGCTGACCTCCGGGGACTGGCTCTCCCCGCACTTATTTTTTCCAATAAAACCAAGATGATTTAATAAAAATAAGTGCGGGGTGCCTGTCCCCAATTGAGATACGATCTTATATTTTATAAGTTTCGCTGTAGTGATAACCTCTGAAAAATACATGCCAAACCCTGGCCTGCAAAAATAACTGCCTGAAAAGGAAGAAGATATGCAAGAAGAAAAGCCGGCACCATGGAATATTGAACCTCTCTTTGTGGGCAGGCAACCGGTGTTCAATGCCAAAAAGAGACTGCAGGGGTATGAACTCTTTTACCGTTCGGATGAAGAGTCCGCCGGGGCCGTGTTCAGCAACCCGGAAGACGCTACCCTGAGTGTGATTCAGGCTTCCTACGTATCCCCTTTTTTGAACATGAAGGGGGAGAAATTCATCATGGTCAACTTTTCCTACGAGGCCATTGTGCACAACGCCCCTTATGCCCTTCCCCCCCAGAACACCATAGTCAAAATCACAGGCCATACCCCGGGTGGCCATGAGCTGGAGCAGGCCCTGGCCGAGCTCAAAAAAGACGGATACCGTATCGCCGTGGACGGAAAGCCAGGAGAGATCAGCAGATGGATGGACCTGGCGGATATTTTCATCCTGGATGCCGGGGTGGCCGGCGAGGGACTGCAGGAGATTGACACAAGCGATGTTGCGGTCATGGCCAAGCGCATAGAGGACGTGGAAACTTTCCAGAAGCTGCAGGAAAAAAATATCAGTTATTTTCAGGGATATTTCTTTAAAAGGCCCGAGACTCTCAAAGGAGCCAACCTGTCCACGCATCAGATCATGCGCCTCAAGATTTTCCAGGTGCTGCAGCAGGAGGAGCCTGATCTGGATGAACTGGCCTCTTTGCTGGAAAAGGAGGTATCCCTGACTTACCGGCTGCTTCGCTACGTCAATTCCGCCAGCTTCGGCATGCTGACCCCCATCAAGACCATCCGGCGGGCACTGACCTATGTGGGTTTTAAAAACCTGAGGACTTTTCTGCAGCTGTGCCTGCTGCGGGACGTCACCCCCCAGAGCAAACCCTCGGAACTTCCCTTTGCCGCCGCCCTGAGGGGGAGGTTTCTGGAGCTTGTGGTTTTTCCCACCAAAGATGAGTGGCCCCAGCCCGATGCCCTTTTCATGCTGGGCCTTCTGTCGCTTCTGGATGCTGTGTTCGACATGCCCATGGAAAACGTGGTCCAGGACCTGCCCATTGACGAGGACATGAAAAAGGCCCTGTGCCGGGAGGAGAGCCTCTATCTTCCCTGGCTTTACCTGGCCATAGCCTTTGAAAAAGGTGACTGGGAAAATGTCGATGCCCTGATATCCCAACTGGGCCTGCACCCCAGGAAAGTGGCCATGTCCTATTCCTGGGCCATGGGCTGGGCCAGGGACTTTTTTGAATACAGCCTGTGATCCGCTGATCCGGAATTATTGAGACCACCTGATGCTCAAGACCTGCACTGCAATAACCATCTTTTTCCTTGTGCTCATGACTTGCGGTGCAGGTCATATCTACGCNGATTCACACCACCTGCCGGGATTTGAAGACCTCTTTGAAAAGCACGGCTCAGTCATGCTGGTAATAGACAGCGACACCGGCTACATTAAAAGGGCCAACCAGGCTGCGCTGGATTTCTACGGCTACAGCGCCCAGGAACTTGGCGACATGAAGATCCAGGACATAAACGTTTTGTCCCACCGTGAAGTACAGGAGGAAATGCGCCGGGCATCCCTTCAGGACAGAAACTATTTCCAGTTTACTCACCAGCTTGCCACCGGGGAAGAAAGGTCCGTGGAGGTTTATTCCTGGCCTTACTCAACTGATGAAGGCAATTACCTTTACTCCATCATCCATGATGTAACCCCCAGGATCGAGGCTGAAAAAGCCCAGCAGTTTTTTTTGTTTCTGGGCATAACAACGGTTCTGGTCGTTATAATCGCCCTGCTCATGAAGTACATATACAGCAGCAGGGCGGCAGCCTCCAGGCTGCAACAAAGCGAGGAGAAACTAAGCGCCATCTTCAAGGCGGCCCGCAACGTGGGCCTGGTGGTGACGGATATGCAGTCCGTGGTCCAGGAGTTCAGCCCGGGTGCGGAAAAGATATTCGGATATTCCAGGGATGAGATCATGGGCAGGTATGTGGGGGTTCTGCACCTTGAGGATGAGTCAAGCAGGTTCCCGGAATACATTGCCCGGCTTTATGAGCAGCAGGAGGGTTTTTCAGTGGAGACCAGGCTGGTGAGAAAATCCGGGGAAATTTTTCCAGCCCTGCTTAACTTTGAACCCTACTGCGATGACAAAGGCCGCATGGTGGGCACTCTCGGGGTTACCCTGGACATAACCGAGAGGAAAAAGGCCGAAGAAGCCCTGAGTAAGAGCGAGGAAATGTTTCGTCAGATGGCGGACAACATGGGCGAAGTCTTCTGGCTGCGCTCCGGAGACAACAGCCGGATGCTCTACGTCAGTCCTTCCTTTGAAAAGGTTTTCGGCAGGAGCCGTCAGGACCTCTACCATGATCCCAACTGTTTTGTGGATATGGTGCACGGGGATGACAGATCTGCCGTTCTGAGGGAGCTGGACAGGGAAGTATCCGGTGATGAAGACGCCTCCTTTAATATGGAATACCGCATTGTCCGCCCTGACGGGGAAATTCGCTGGGTGTGGGCCAGGTCTTTTCCTGTCCGGGATGCTCAGGGGGTTATCATCCGGTATACCGGAATTGCAGTGGACATCACCCGCATCAAGGAGGCTGAAAACGAGTTCAAGGCCCTGTCCCGGGAATACGAGACAGTCTTCAATGGTACCAGCGACGCACTTTTCCTGGTGCAGGTACTGGGGGAAGAAAGCTTCAGGTTTATACGCAACAACCTGACTCATGAGCAGCTCACCGGGCTGACCATGGAAGTCATTCAGGGCAGGACCCCGCAGGATGTCCTGGGCCGGGACCTGGGGGGGCAGGTTTCCAGGAATTATCAGCGATGCGTGCAGGCCAGGGCTCCCATTTCCTACGAGGAAACCCTTGATCTTCCCGGGGGAGAGCGGGTCTGGTTCACCACCCTGACCCCGGTTTTTGAAAACGGAGATATTTCGTGGGTTCTGCCCAGGATATCACCGAGCGCAAGAATGCGGAGATAGAACTGTACCAGGCCAAGGAACAGGCCGAGAAAGCCAGCATGGCCAAGAGCGAATTTCTGGCCAATATGAGTCACGAGATACGTACCCCCATATCGGGCATAATCGGTGCTCTGGATATGCTCGCCTCAGAAAGTGCCGACCAGAGTCGTAAAGACCTGGTGGATATGACCCTGGAGTCGGCCAGGTCCCTGGAGCAGATAATCAACGATATCCTGGACCTGTCCAAGGTAGAGGCGGGCAAGCTGGACCTGGTTTACGAAGATTTTTCTCTGAGATCCCTGCTCAGGCGGGTGCTTGGCCTGTATTCCATCCAGGCCCGGAACCAGGGCATTGCGCTCAAGGTGGATGCAGATTCCCGGCTTCCTGAGTATGTCCGCGGGGATGCCCACCGCCTGGAGCAGGTCCTGCGCAACCTGGTAAGCAATGCAGTCAAGTTCACCCAGGCAGGGCATGTGCTCATCCGGGTCAAAGCCATGGACATGGATGAGCACAAGGCCACTGTAGAGTTTCAGGTGGAGGACAGCGGTGAAGGGATTTCCGGGGATTTTTTGCCCAGTCTTTTCGACAGCTTTACCCAGGCGGATATAACCTACGGCAAGAAGCATCAGGGAAGCGGACTGGGTCTGGCCATATCCCAGAGACTGGTTCAGATGATGGGCGGGGAGATCCAGGTGCAAAGCACGCCGGGCCGGGGAAGCGTATTTTCGTTTGCTCTGACCCTGGGGATCAGCAGTGTGGAAGACAAGAAGGCAAAAGAGCTGGAAGACCGGGCCGCCGATGCTGGTATTTCCAGTCCTTTGTCCATCCTGGTGGTGGAGGATGTAGAGCTTAACCGGGAATACATGGGCTATCTCCTGGAAAGCAGGGGACACAGGGTACAGTTCGCCTCCAACGGTGAAGAAGCAGTAAGTGCCTTTGAACCGGGCAGATTCGACCTGATTCTCATGGACATCCAGATGCCCGGCATAGACGGGCTGGAGGCCACCAGGAGAATCAGGAGCATGGAGGGGGAAAGGCTTGGAGAAAGGGGCATGGAGCATGGGGCAAGAGGTGGGACGCCGGATGCCGGGTCCCGGGACTCGGCCAGGGTTCCCATTATCGCCCTGACAGCTTATGCCATGCCCGGAGACAGGGAGAAGTTTCTGGAAGAAGGTATGGACGGGTATGTTTCCAAGCCTGTGGATCCATCAAAGCTTCTGCAGGAGATATCCTCCCTGGCGGTCCCGGGAGGCGGCGGGGTTCTTCAGGGAGATCAGTCCGGGACTCAGGAGCCGGAAACGAAAAAAGGGGACATGGTCCCGGATTTTATAAGCAGGGAAGACCTGGATAAGCGCTATGCCGGGCACGTGGATTTCTGGTCCGGGATGTTTCAGCGGTTTTTGCAGGAAGAACTGCAGCAATACAGGGATAACCTCCAGGATGCTGTGGACAGGCAGAACATGGATGCAGTCTCCAGCCTGGGGCACAAGCTGAAAGGGGCCCTGGGCACCCTGTGTGTCGCCGGGGCGGCACAAAAGTCCAGTGAGCTGGATCTGGCAGCCAGGGAAAAGGACCTGGAAGGGGTCAGCCGGGCCTGGGAAGAGCTTTTGCAGGAACTGCATAAACTCCTGGAATACCGGGACCAGGGTAATCAGGACTAACTTATCACTACAGCGAAACTTATTTATTCACCTCCGGGGACTGGCTCTCCCCGCACTTATTTTTAAAACCTGTCAACCATCCTTCAGAAAAATAAGTGCGGGGGTGCCTGTCCCCGATTTAGACAGGTTGAAAAGTTTTATAAGTTTCGCTGTAGTGTTATTGCGAGCGTACAATGTTTACTGACATGGAAGCAGACCTGAAGTTAAAAGATGTCTCGGTTCTTTGCGTGGAGGACGAAAGTTTTACTCTGGAGTTTTTAACCCAGATGCTTGGGCCCAGGGTAAAAGAGGTCCATCAGGCCAGGGACGGCCAGGAAGGGCTTTACGCATTTTCACGTTTCAATCCCGATATAGTCATCACCGACATTGAAATGCCGCGCATGGACGGCCTGGAAATGGCTGAAGCCATCCGGGAGCAGGACCCGGAAGCGGTGGTCATACTCTCCACTTCCTTTGACAGCATAAACAACCTGAAAAAGGCCATAACCCTGCGTCTGGACGAATTTGTGTCCAAGCCTGTGGCTCCGGCGGAGCTTCTGGAAGGTATGCAGCGCTGTCTGAAGGTGATCAGCAGGAAAAAAGCAAAGGACCGGCAGCGCAGGACCATGGAGGTTATGCTTGGGGGCATGCCTTTTCCGGTGATGCTTCTGGACACAGAAAATCACAGGGTGGAGATCGCCAACCCGGAAGCAGGCAGGGCCGGATACAGGCAGGGGGCGGCCCTGGAGGGCAGATTTTTTCCCCCTGAGGTATGCCAAGTTATCAAAAGTAAAGGCAATGCTGGTGATTTACTTGAAGCCAGGGAGCAGTCCAGGCTGGAAATATCCTCCGGGGACAAAAACTGGGAGATTTACCTCAAGCCGGTGGCTCCCGGCTGGATGGTCGCAGCCGTCGTGGATGTCACCTGGCGCTGGCACCTGGATCAACTGCGTGAGGACGTTGAGCGCATCACCAGGCACGACATGAAGACACCCTTAAACGGCATTATAGCAATACCGGACCTGCTCCTGGAATCTGACGCACTGGACGATGAAAGCCGGGAACTGGTGCAGTACATAAAAGAATCCGGGCATACCCTGCTGAACATGATAAACCTGTCCCTGGACCTGTACAAGATGGAGCAGGGGACATACCAGCTTGATCCCGGGAAAGTTGATCTCATCCGTGTGCTGCGGCAGGTCTTGAGACAGCTGGAACCCCTGAGCAGGGGAAAAAACATTCAGGTGAGACTTCTGCATCAGGAGATGGATGTGCCGGATGATTTCAGCTTCATGGTCTGCGGTGAAGAGATGCTTTGCTACTCCATGTTTTCCAACCTCATTAAAAATGCCCTGGAGGCATCCCCGCATGGTAAAGAGGTCAGCATCAAGATGTGGTACCAGGCTGGTGAAAGCCTTATAACAATCCACAATCACGGTGAAGTGCCCAGGGAAATAAGGGAGGTCTTTTTTGACAAGCTAAGCACCCACGGCAAGAAATCCGGAACAGGCCTGGGCACCTACTCCGCGGCCCTTATAGCCAGGACCCAGAACGGAAACATTGACATGCAGACTTCAGTAGAGTCCGGCACCACCCTTACTGTGCGTCTGCCCCTGTGCCAATAGATGCAAAAGGGTTTTGTCAGCAGTATCTGTTTAGCGCTGTTAAGGAAAGCAGGGGACAGGCACCCCCGCACTTATTTTTCTGAAGGATGATTGACGGCATTTTAAAAATAAGTGCGGGGAGAGCCAGTCCCCATGCTACATGCAAAGCGCTGAAACAGCTACTGTCCGCAAAGATATATGTAAGCAGGATATCTGTTCAGCTTTCCTTAAAAGGGCTGACAGGGACTAAGGCGGGCTATGCCCGCAACCCATTTTTTTCTCGCGCAAAGGCGCGAAGATCGCAAAGTAAGAAATTTATCTTTGCGCGATGCATGGCAAAGTTCAACCGGACCTGCTCCTCAGTATAGATTAAGGGCACGGTGTAAACTCCCCTCCTTAGCCAAGGAGGGGCCGGGGGTGGTTGTATGAGATCCCTTCCTTTTTGCGCCCTTTACGCCTGGCCTGCTACGTTTTTTTATCGTAGTTCCAGTTTTTCTTTTTTTATTACAGGGTTTAAGGAATAAGTCACAAAGCAAGGAGGTAAGAATATGATACTCAGGGTTTGCAGGAAAGGATCTGTGGAGTCTTTACAGTCCATGCTGCAGGAAGTCCAGAACCACGGGCGGGTGAAGTCCATACTCATCCTGGCCTGTGACGCCAACGGCTTTACCCCGGAGAATGTTGATCCGGTCCTGCAAGAGTGCGGTCTGCCTCTGCTGGGGGGGGTTTTCCCGCAGATTATTGCTGAAGGGGAAAACCTGGAGAAGGGCACCATTGTGGCCGGGCTTTTTTACGATACGGTGTCTCTCTATGTGCCGGGTCTAAGCGATGACGACAGGATTATGGACGACGCCGTGGATGAGGCCCTGACGGGTGTTGACGTGGAGGACAGGACCTTTTTCGTGTTTGTGGACGGTCTTAGTTCCAGGATCAGCGCCTTTATCGACGGGCTTTTCAACAACCTGGGTCTTATGCCCAACTATATCGGCGGGGGAGCCGGATCATTGAGTTTTGAGCAGAAGCCCTGCCTTTTCACCAACCTGGGCCTCAAGGGCGACGGTGCGGTGGTGGGGGTATCAGAAGTCCGCAGCGGCATAGGAGTGGCTCATGGGTGGCACCCCATAACCAAAACCATGAAGGTGACTGAATCCGAAAAAAACAGGGTCATCTCCCTGAACTGGGAACCGGCCTTTCAGGTGTATAAAAATGCCATAAAAGAACAATCCGGTCTGTCATTTGATGAAAAGCCCTTTTTCGACATCGCCAAGGCTCACCCCCTGGGTATAGTCAAGCTGGACGCGGAAATGATCGTGCGCGACCCTCTTTTTACCGAAAATGATGAACTGGTCTGCGTTGGGGAGGTGCCTGTGAATTCCTTTGTATACATACTGCGGGGAAACATGGACTCTCTTATTGAGGGTGCGGTACAGGCCAGGGACAATGCCCTGAATAATTACCATGGGGACCGGAACAAGGCCAGCATGCTGTTTATGGACTGTATCTCCAGGGTCCTTTTCATGGGTGAGGAGTTTAAAAAGGAGCTGCAGGCGGCTGATTGCGGACTGACCACCTTTGGAGCCCTGACCATTGGAGAGATAGCCAATACCGGGGATGCCTACCTGGAATTCTACAACAAGACAGCAGTGGCCGGGATACTGGGGGATCCCCATGCAGAATGAATTCTACAAGGACGTGTTGCTGGAACTGGCCCTTTCCATCAGCGGCGAGTTCGACCTGGAGAAGCTTCTCAAGAAGTGCATGCCGCAGTTTCTGCGCAAGCTGGACTGCACTGCTGCAGCCGTGGTCAATACCGCAGATGACAAAGGCATAGTACTGTGCCTGCCCAGGTACATGTCCAGAAATGAGGATTTTGCCGCTATGCTGCAGCAGCTTGCCCGGGAAGCGGATACAGACGGCTTTCAGGACTGGTTGCTGCTGCAGGAACAGGACAGCTTTCATTACGCTTTCAGGCTGCAGGACTTTGGTATCCTGGTGCTTTCGCGATCCAGGAGTTTCGAGCCATTTCTCATCAATGAACTGCTGCCCCTGACTGCAATGCTGGCCAGGGCCTGCCGCTCCTGCCTGGAAGTGGAAAAGCGCAGGCAGGCCGAGGAAGAGCTTTCCAACTCCAAGGCCCTGCTGGAAGCCACACTGGATTCCATCCCGGACATCATAGGAATTCAAAAACCGGATCATACCATGATCAGGTACAACCGGCCGGGTATGATTTTCTGGGTCTTACGCCAGAGGAGGTGAAAGGAAGAAAATGCTACGAACTCATCGGCAGGTCAGTGCCCTGCAGTTCGTGTACCTCGGCCCGGGCCGTCAGGACCGGCAGGCAGGACTTCAAAGAAAAATACCTTCCGGAATATGACAGGTATCTGGAGTGCATTTCCCAGCCGGTCTTCGATTCCCAGGGCAGTGTTCACCTGGTGGTGGAGCAGTTAAGGGATATTACCCAGCGCAAAAGGTCCGAAAAAAAGCTTCTGACCCAGAAGGCCCAGTTCGAGTCTCTTTTTACCAACACCAGCGACGCAATGGTCTATTTTGACGCCGACCTCAAAATTTTCAACGTCAACACGCGTTTTACCGAGATGTTCGGGCATGATCTGGAAGAGGTCAGGGGCAGAAACATCATAGATGTGGTGGATCCTGAGGGAAAAGAGGCGCATTACGGGGCCTACAGGATAATTGCAGGGGACAACGTGGAGATGGAGTGCACCAGGTATTCCAGGGACGGCGAGCCAAGGGAAGTCCTGCTTAAGGGCGGTCCGGTGCTGGTGGATGGAAACATTACCGGAGGGTTTGCGGTTTACTCCGATATAAGTCAGCGCAAAAATTACGAAAAGGAGATCATCAGGGCCAGGGATGCAGCAGAGGAGGCCTCCAGGGCCAAAAGCGAATTTCTGGCCAACATGAGCCACGAAATAAGAACGCCCTTGAACGGTGTGGTGAGCATGATGAGCCTGCTGGAAGAAACCAGCCTGGGACCGGAGCAGAGAGAATACGTGGACATGGCCGCCATTTCCTCGGAGTCTCTTTTGAACATCATAAACGATATCCTTGATTTTTCAAGGATCGAGGCTGGCAGGTTAGAGCTTACCCGGCAGAATTTTGACCTGGAAAGGGAAATTTCCAGGGTCATGCTGCTTCTGACCAAAAGGGCCAGAAGCAAAGAGGTGGAACTGCTGGTGGACTACGACCTGCAGGCTCCCAGAAGGGTGCGGGGGGACAATCTGCGTCTCAGGCAGATCTTGTATAACTTAGTGGGCAATGCCGTCAAATTCACCGAAAAGGGCTATATACTGGTGCAGGTGAGTCTTGCAGAAGCAGGTGAGGAGAAGGCCCGGCTCAAAATATCGGTGCAGGATACAGGGGTGGGCATCCCCGTGCACATGCAGGAGAAGATCTTCGAGCATTTTACCCAGGTGGACTACTCTTCCACCCGCAGGCACGGCGGGACCGGCCTGGGACTGGCCATCAGCAGGAGCCTTGTCCGGCTCATGGGCGGCGATCTGCAGGTCATGAGCCGGGAGGGGGAGGGCTCGACTTTCTTTTTCGAGCTGGATATAGGCTATGCAGACGATGCTTCGGGGTTCATTGAAGACAGTGAGTTGAGCGGAATGCGGGCCATGATAGTGGATGATAATGCCATCAACCGTAAAATCCTGGCCGGATACCTGGAGAAGTGGGGGGTGGAGCATGAGAGTGCGGCAGACGCATATCAGGCCCTGGATATTTTGAACCAGAACCACCAGCAGGGGAAAAGCTTTGACTTTGCCCTTGTTGATCATGCCATGCCGGGCATGGACGGTATCGAACTGGCCAGCAGGATCAGGGAGCAGGACCAGGAAAAGGGTATGGGGCTTATTGCCGTTAGTTCGCTCTGGGGGCAGGTAAGTTCTGGTGAGTTTTTTCAGAAAGGGTTTGACTCATATCTGCCCAAGCCCGTCAACAGCGAGGACCTTCTTGCAGGCATAAAGGCGTGCCTGCATGGACGCAAGGGGGATAACAAAAGGCCACTGCAGCCTGCCGCACCAGTCAGGCAGGAGAATGCGCATGAAGTGCAGGCCGGGCCTGCGGCAGGTGCAGGCCCAAGGATACTTCTGGTGGATGACAACCACATCAACCGCAGATCTGTGCAGATCATGCTCAAAGACACTGCAGGCGGCCTGGTTTCTGTTGAAAATGGACAGGAAGCCCTTGAAAAGATGCAGGAGGATTCTTTCGACCTGGTCCTCATGGATGTCCAGATGCCGGTCATGGACGGACTGGAAGCCACGCGGCGGATAAGAGGCATGGAGCAGGGGACAGAGGACAAAGATCTTGGAGTGGAGGTTGCAGAGGAAATCTTAGAATCCCCAACTCCCCAAATCCCTAAATCCCCAACTCCCTCAATCCCTGAATCCCTGAATCCCTCAATTCCTAAATCCCAGAATCCCTCAATCCCAGAATCCCAGAATCCCTCAATCCCAGAATCCCAGAATCCCTCAATCCCAGAATCCCTGAATCCCTCAATCCCTGAATCCCTAAATTCCCAAATCCCTAAATCCCCAAATCCCTCAATTCCAGAATCCCGGAATCCCAGAATTCCCATAATCGCCCTGACCGCCAACGCCATGCCCAGCGACAGGGAAAAATGCCTGAGTGCCGGCATGACGGATTATATCGCCAAACCGGTGCAAAAGATTGAGCTGCTGGCAATGCTTAAGAAGCACCTTCCGGCCGGCTTTTTTGACCTGCAGGACGGGAAAGGCCGGGATGAAAGGGCCGGGGCACAAGAGGATTCCGGGCAGCCAGGGCATGATGAGTACCAGGTATTTAATACCAGGGATTTTATGGACAGGTATGAACAGGATCTGGAAATCGCTGCGGAAATAATGCAGGACTTCTTGAACGACCTCCAGGTGGAACCGGAGCATATTCAGGCGGCCCTGGCCAGGCACGAGGCAGGTGATGCCGACAGGCTGGCCCACAAGCTCAAAGGTTCGGCCGGGTATACTGGCGCGGAAAGGATAAGGCTGCACTGCGCCAATATCATGCACAGCTCCCGGCAGGAAAACTGGCAGGAGGCACATAAAGAGATGCAGCTTCTGCAACGGGAGGCCCAGAGGTTTGAGGCGGAAGCCAGGGCGTTTTTCCAGACACAGGAAGTTGAGTTGCAGGCAGGTGAATAAGACCGGGGCGCTTTTGTTCAGTTATTCATGGCAGATGAACCCCCGGGCTTAATGACCAGAGATTAACAGGTTTGCATACAAAAAATACAAAAGGTCTTATGAAAGTACTGGTTGTTGAAGACGACAAGATAAGCCGCAAGACCCTCTCCCTGTACGCCAGGAACACAGGGTATGAGCCCATTGCAGCGGCAGACGGCAAGGAAGCCCTGAAGCTCTGGCACGAGCACCGTCCCAGGATCATTCTCACGGACTGGAACATGCCGGTAATGGATGGACTGGAGCTCATTTCCCGGGTCAGGGCCTCTGAAGGGGATGAATACACCTACATTATCATGATTACTTCCAGGGATGATTCCACCGACCTGATCCGGGGATTCGAGTCCGGAGTGGACGACTACCTTACCAAGCCGGTGGACAAGTCTGAACTGCTGGTGCGACTTAAAGCCAGCGAGCGTATCTTCAGTCTGCAGAGCAAGGACACAGTCATATTCGCCATGGCCAAACTTGCCGAGACCAGGGATCCCGAGACCGGGCTGCACTTAGAAAGAATCCAGAGCTACTGCCGTGTTGTTTCCGAGTTTCTGCTGCGCAATTCCATGTATCAGGATATCGTAAACCGGCGTTTCATCGATGACATTTACTCCACCAGTCCCCTGCACGATATCGGCAAGGTGGGCATACCGGACCATATCCTCCTCAAGCCAGGCAGACTGGACGAGGAAGAGTTTGAGATCATGAAAACCCACACCACCATCGGCTACGATACCCTCAAAAGCACCATCCAGCAGAATCCCAAAGCCAATTATCTGAGGATGTCTGCGGATATCGCCAGGTATCACCATGAGAAATGGAACGGATCAGGGTATCCGGACGGCCTTGCCGGAGAGGATATCCCCCTTGCCTCCAGGATCCTGGCTGTAGCAGACGTCTATGACGCACTGGCCTCCAAAAGAGTGTACAAGGACGCCTTCTCCCATGAAAAGACACGGGCCATAATCAGAGACGGCAAAGGTTCGCATTTTGATCCCACCCTGGTGGACGTCTTCCTGGAATGCGAGGACGAGTTTATAGAGACTCTGGAGAGATTCAGGGAGGTCTGAAGCTATGTCCTTGCCGGCAGGAAAAAAAGGAAGGATTCCTGCACAAGGGCTGAGTTTTTTACAGTGAAACACTAAATCCCAGGCGGACATTGTTTTCAGACTGGATGGGCACAGGGTCTTTTTTACTGTCATGGTTCAGTGTCGAGCCATGGACGTTTTTCCGCAACCCAAATAATTTCATGTTCTCTGTCATACATCTGTCTTGACAGTATACGCCCTTATTGTATCAGAAATTCATTAAAACCAGCAACCAGGTACTCTCAACTTCCCATGTGGAAACTGTTTTTCAAGGGCTTTGGCATAGGTGCTGCCAGCATTGTACCGGGCTTAAGCGGTGGAACCATTGCTCTTATTCTGGGAATATATACCCGGCTGATAGGTATTGCCGGCAATATAGATCATCGGACACTGGCAGGATTGATGCGCCTGGTGGTCAGGGGCCGCTTTGCCCGGGCCTTTGAATATGCCGTCCAGACCTGGCAGCTGCATTTTGTGGTGCCCATTGGAGCAGGGGTGCTGGTGGCGATATTCAGCACGGCTTCCCTGATAAACTTTGCTGTCTTGAATTACCGGGGTTTTGTTTTTTCATTTTTTTTCGGCCTGGTACTGGTTTCTATTTACTACCCCCTGAAAAGAGCAGGCAGGATCAGGTTCAAGGAAGTATTGGTTTTTTTCCTGGCAGGGACATTGATTCTGCTGGCGCAGCTTTCGCCTCTATGGAGCGATATGCAGGGCTTTAGCAACATTGGAGATCTGCGTTTTTTCCTGGGCGGGGCCGTGGCCATGGCCACCATGCTCCTGCCGGGATTCAGCGGTTCTTTCATGCTGGTGGTCATGGGGGTATACTTTGAGATCCTGGCTGCTGTGGCAGGTATGGACCTGAAAATCATATCTTTGGTAGGCATGGGATGCGTGTTTGGGCTTATCAGCCTGGCCAAGGTGATAAACTTTCTGCTGAAGAATTATTATACCACCACCATGTCCTTCCTGGCCGGCCTGATGTTTGGTTCTCTGGCAGCACTGTGGCCTTTTCAGAAACAGGTGGAAATAAATGAAGACAAGGTTGTCACTGCAGGTTATGCCCTGCCTGAAAGCCTGGCCCAGGGCTGGCCTTATTTTGTCTGCTTTCTAGCAGGGGCAGGTTTGGTCGCCGTATTCATTCTGATGGATTTAACGACCGGAAGGCATAATAGAGATGAGACAGAGTGATAACAAATCACTTTGGTTGCCATTTATAAAAGTAAGGTGATTCAACATAATTATAATGAAATTCCCGGAGGGGGTACGCCATGTTTTTACCGGTTATTCTGGCCGGCGGGTCCGGCACACGTTTATGGCCATTGTCCCGCAAGCTTTATCCCAAACAGTTTCTGGCCTTCGGAGGGGAGCTCAGCATGCTGCAGCAGTCTGTAAGGCGACTTGACGGACTGCAGTGCGCACCTCCTTTGCTGGTCTGCAACGAAGAACATCGTTTTCTGGCCGCAGAGCAGATGCGCCTTATGGGGCATGAGGATGTATCCATCCTCCTTGAACCCGAGGGGCGCAACACCGCCCCGGCCATTGCCCTGGCAGCCCTGCATGCCACCAGCAGTGGAGAGGACCCCGTACTTTTTGTAATGGCTGCGGATCACCATATTCATGATCAGCAGGCGTTTCAGGAAAGCGTGACCATGGCTGCAGAGCAGGCAGGTAAAGACTGGTTAGTGACTTTCGGGATAGTTCCGGACTCTCCTGAGACCGGTTATGGATATATCCGGCGAGGGGAAAATATCCAGGGACAGGTTTACAGGGCAGGGCGCTTTGTGGAAAAACCAGACTCTGACACTGCAGCTGCATATCTAAAGGCCGGGGATTACTACTGGAACAGCGGTATGTTTATGTTCAGGGCCGGCCGGTACTTAGAAGAGCTTGAGAAGTTTGAGCCCGCGATCCTGGAATGCTGCCGTGCAGCCATGCAAAACGCCCGCCGGGATATGCATTTTGTAAGAGTGGATAAAGATGCCTTCAACTCCTGCCCCGGCAATTCCATAGATTATGCAGTCATGGAGAAAACTCAGGATGCGGCCTTAGTGCCCATGGAGGCCGGATGGTCTGATGTGGGCTCCTGGTCATCCCTGTGGGACCTGCTGCCACGGGACGCAGAGGGCAATTCCTGCAAGGGCGACGTCATGGCCATGGACACCAGCAACAGCCTGCTTTTTTCGGACTACCGCATGGTGGCCACCCTGGGGGTGCAGGACCTGGTGGTGGTGGAGACCAAGGACGCCGTGCTGGTGGCTCACAAAAACAGGGCCCAGGACATCAAGTCCCTGGTGGACCGCATCAAAAGCAGCGGTCGCAGCGAGCATGTCACCCACAGGGAGGTGTTCAGGCCCTGGGGTTCGTATGACGGTATAGATGCCGGGGGCAGGTATCAGGTCAAAAGAATCACGGTCAAGCCAGGGGCCAAACTCTCCCTGCAAAAGCATCATCACCGGGCCGAGCACTGGGTGGTGGTGTCCGGTACGGCCATGGTAACCAATGGAGAGGAGTCCTTTCTGGTTACTGAAAATCAGTCTACTTACATCCCCCTTGGCCGGCAGCACTCCTTAGAAAACCCCGGCAAAATCCCCTTAGAGCTCATCGAAGTCCAGTCCGGCGCATATCTGGGAGAAGACGATATAGTAAGGTTTGAAGATATTTACGGAAGACTTTAGGAGACGTCAGGCATGAAAGCAATTATCCTTGCAGGC
>SL_8KL_010_SEDDRAFT_10000717_pt1 | contig 29011 bp, 33 predicted proteins | sample SodLakKL_010_SED_4_FD_11160 | JGI IMG/M metagenome (IMG submission 11160) | reverse complement strand
ATGGTATTTCCGCAGACTGCGACGCCTATGTTGCCGACGAATCCGATGAATCCTCCTGATACTGCTATCGAACCACCATGGCCTACGAACTTTTCCCCTTCGAAATCTTTAACGGCCCATCCGAAGCCGTAATCGCCTGTTTCCCTGCTTATATGAGCTTCGTGAGCCTTCTCTAGAAGTTTGGGGTCGACCAACTGTTGTCCTTTGAAAGAACCTCCGTTCATGTGCATTATAAGATAATTCGCGAGATCATTCGCTGAACTTAACAGACCCCCGCCTGGATGCCCTATCTCTCTCAAAGGATAGGGTGTTTCTTCGGGTTTTTCTTCACCCATGAAATATGGCGTCATGATATCCTCTTCATCCTCGTCATAATCGAATCTGGATCTGTCCATTTCCAGAGGTGCGAGTATCTCGTCCTGAACGAAATCCGGGAAAGATTTATCGCTGACTTTTTCGATTATTTGACCGAGTAATGCGTATCCAGAGTTGAAGTAGAAGAACTCTTCACCCGGTTCTGCCGCGATCTCATCTTTGGCACTGTTCAGATGCGTGTAAAAGTCTTCTAGATCACTGAGAGCTAACCCTCTTTCGTCCATCTGGATCAATCTGTCTATCAGGGCCTCACTGACCCCTAGTGAAGGCATACCGGATGAATGCGTTAGAAGGTTGTATATCTTGACGTCGTTGTCCCATCCTACAGGTACATATTCGGTTATTTCGTCTTCTAGCGATATCTCCCCCTTTTCCACGAGCTTCAATATAGCTAATGCGGTGAAGGATTTAGTCACCGAAGCCATCCCGTATAGAGTGTCAGGCGTCGCTGGAAGATTATCTTTCAGATCTCTAGCTCCGAAACCTCTAGAGTATATCTTTTCATCATCCTTCACTATCGATATGCTCATACCGGGCACTTTATTTTCGCTCATCCATTCAGTTATGAAGTCCTCCATCTCGGTTCTCATCTCATGAGATAAGCCCTTTGAATTATCGTCCATACATATCAACCTCTTCGATTCAAACTTACAAAATTTACGGTAAATAATCTTTCGGTCGATTGTCAAAATAAAGATCTTTATCCATGGGAATTGTCGTATATCGATACCCAAAATTAATAATACACTCCTATGCTTCTGAAGAGTGAAGATATAAGGTGATAATATGAGTGGAAATTGGCCTGATGAACCCGTAAAGGTGACCGATGAAGATTTCGACGAGTTCGTGGAAGAGTACGATGTGGTTTTGATCGATTTTTGGGCAGAATGGTGCGGACCCTGTAAAAGATTAGGACCTATAATAGAAGAACTCGCTGAAGAGATGCAGGGCGATGTCGCCTTCGGAAAGTTGGACGTAGATGATAATAAGGCGAAGAGTTCAGAATATAGTGTTTCTTCGATCCCTACGATGATAATATTCAACGACGGCGAAGTAGTAGACAAGATGATCGGAGCCCTTCCTAAAGAAGATATAAAAGAAAAGCTTGAAAAGTACACTTGAATCGATCCAATAAGGACCCCTTCATCAAAAACTCAAATCTATCATATTATTTTTTTATATGATATCTGTAATCACCGAAATCTACTTAAATACATTCTATTTTACTTCAAACGGTGGATGAGATGGTTGTCAAAGTTGGCATAAACGGATACGGCACAGTCGGTAAAAGAGTCGCAGATGCTGTGAAACAGCAGGATGATATGGAGATCGTAGGAGTGGCGAAGAGGAGTCCGACCTACGAGGCCGAGATGGCCGTAGAGAAGGGATTTCCTTTTTACGTTTCTTCCGACAAATATTTAGACGGTTTTGATGAGAAAGATATCCCTGTCGAAGGAAGATTGGAGGATCTCTTAAAGGAGTCAGACATAATAATAGATGGCACACCCAAAAAAGCCGGTTACAAACCGATGTATGAGGATGCCGGGGTCAAAGCGATATGGCAGGGAGGCGAAGATCACGAACTCACTGGACTCTCGTTCAATTCTATGGCGAATTATGAAGAAGCTTATGGAGCCGATTATCTGAGAGTTGTTTCTTGTAATACTACCGGTCTTTTGAGGACTTTATACCCCTTACATCGTGATGTTGGGATAGATGACTGTAAAGCTGTGATGATCAGAAGAGGCGCCGATCCATGGGATACCTCACGAGGTCCGATAAATTCGATAAATCCCGTGCTCGATATCCCTTCCCACCACGGACCCGACGTCCAGAGCGTTGTACCCGAGATCGATATACAGACCACCGCGGTTAAAGTACCCACAACTATAATGCACCTTCACAGCAACATAGTAGAACTCGAAGAAGAGATGGACTCTGAAGAAGTGTTAAAGATCTGGAAAAACACACCTAGGATAAAATTCTTCAACGCTTCACAGGGAGTAGATTCCACAGCTAAAGTTATGGAGTTCGCGAAGGATAGAGACAATCCGAGAGGCGATCTTAACGAGATAGCTGTCTGGGACGATTCTGTTAAAGTCGAAGGTTCAACGTTGTATTATTATCAGGCCATACACCAGGAGAGCGATATAGTCCCCGAAAACATCGACGCGATAAGAGCGATGATGGAAGTCGAAGAAGATCCCATGAAAAGTATACAGAAGACCAATAAAGCGATGAACATCGAGTGAGAAATATGTTAGTTTGTCCACTAGATTATCGATACGGTAGAGAAGAGATGAAATCGGTCTTCAGCAAAGAGAACAAGACGGATAAACTTCTAAAAGCCGAGGCCGCTCTTTCTAGAGCTCATGCAGAACTCGGCAATGTTCCTGAAGAAGCCGCTGATACTATAACTGAACACGCCACCACGGATATAGTGGATTGGGAGGAAGTCGAAAGAGTTGAGAAGGAAGAGACAAAACACGACATCATGGCATTGGTCAAAGTCCTAGGGGAGCACTGCGGCGACGCTGAAAAATACATCCATCTGGGAGCCACCTCCAACGATATCATCGATACGGGGATGGCACTCCAGCTGAAAGAAGCTTTGGATATACTTAAAGAGGATCTTGAAGATCTGAACCAGACCCTATGCGAAAGGGCACAGGAGCACAAGGATACCGTTATGATAGGAAGGACCCACGCCCAGCACGCCGTACCGATGACTTTTGGGCTGAAGATGGCTGTTTACGCTTCGGAGATACAGAGACATATAGAGAGATTGGAAGAGGCCAAAGACAGAGTCTTGGTAGGAAAGATGAGCGGGGCGGTCGGTACCGGTGCTGCTTTCGGTGATGACGCCGAAGAGATCCAACGATTGGTGATGGATGACCTAGGATTGAACGTAGATAAAGCGACCGGTCAGATCGTCGGTAGAGACAGATACGCAGAACTCGTATCTCTGGCGGCTAACATATCAGCTTCCCTCCAGAAATTCTCCACCGAAGTGAGGAACCTCCAGAGACCTGAGATCATGGAGGCCGCGGAAGCTTTCGAAACTGAAAAACAGGTCGGCAGTTCTACCATGGCTCACAAAAAGAATCCTATACTGGCGGAAAACATAGGTGGTTTGGCTAAAACGCTCCGAGGTTTTGTAACTCCCACATATCAGAACAATATATTATGGCATGAAAGAGATCTCACCAATTCTTCTTCTGAAAGGATCACGGTAGCTCATGTCTTGGTACTTTTAGACGATATCTTGAATAAGAGTGAAAGATTGTTCAGGAATCTCGAAGTTTTCCCAGAAAACATGATGAAGAACATAAACATGAGTGACGGCTTAGTGATGGCGGAATCGGTGATGATCCACCTGACTGAAAAGGGATTGAGCAGACAGGAGGCCCATGAGATCATGAGAGAGGCCTCCATGGAAGCTAGAGCCGAAGAAAAACCTCTGATGGACAAGATGCTGGAAAAAGACGATGTGATGGAAGTCACGAGCGAAGAAGAGTTGGAAACGGTTTTTGATCCGGAGGAATATATAGGAAGATCAAAAGAGATAGTCGACGAGATAACCGGCTGAGTGGATCAACCCTCTTCCATCTGTTTTTCTTGACTTTCTTCTTCTACTCCTTCATCGGGTTCTTTCTCCTTTTTTTCTTTCCCCTTCTTCAATTTTCTTTTTTTGGGCTTCAGTCTTAGTCTTCCGTAAAGAAGTATCTCTATGGTTGTAGCCGCGAACAATTGTTTCTTATACAGGTCTAAAGCTTGATCTCGTTTCAGTTGGGCGTTGATCTGAACTCTAACCAGAGCTTTTCTCAACTCGTTCGTCTTTTCCAATTCCAGTATCTCGGAAACAAGGAACGGTAACCTATCCGGTTCCTCTAATGCTTCAGCGACCGGTAACCATCCCTCTTCCAGGTCCACTGCGCCTTCTTCACCAACCAGTACTTCGATCAACTCTCTAGAGAACTCCTTCTCCTTGATTTCGACTTTCGATGTTCGTTGTTTTTCTTCGTTCATCGCTTAAAATAAATGTGAAAGCGGCACTTTAGTTTTGTCCTGATTTATCTACAACAATAAAAGACCGATCTGCATTATCAGACCGCCGATGAAGAAAGAGAAAACTGAAGTAAAAGCTAGAACGCCCGCTGATACGTGTATGCCGAATTCTTTAGCTAAAACTCCTAAAACAGCTATACAAGGAACATAAAACAAAGCTATCACAGCTCCTACAAAAAGCTGAAGAGTAGTCAATTCCATCTCTAGAAGGGGTAAGACAGCTAGTTCACGCCTGAAGATCCCTAATATCAGAGGTGTCGAAGCCTCACTCGGTAATCCTATCCATCCTGTTATTATAGGTTCTAATGCCTCTCCGACAAATATGAGTACGCCTGTTTCGTATAGAATAGAAGCGGCACCTATGATGACGATCATAGGTAGGACTCCCTTTGAAAGATAGTGTTTTATCCTGATCCACAATTTCTTGCCCAATATCTTCCAGTCCGGATTCAGCAGCTCAGGGACTTCTTGGACCATACGCGTTTCTTTGATCTTGAATATTTTTCCGGCGAATATACCGAATAGGAATGCGGCGGAAACGGAAAATAAAAAGAGGATCAGAACGAGCATCGCGGATCTTTCCGCCAACAGAGCTATGAAAGCACCGGATTGAGCGATACAGGGTACCGAAAGACTGACCATGGTCGATACGATCATCCTCTTTTTTCTGCTATCCATAGTTCTAGTAGACATTATCGATGGAATAGCACATCCATATCCCAATAGAAAAGGTATGACGTGAGAACCAGAGAGTCCCATCTTTTTGAATATCCCGTCGATCAGTACCACTAATCTAGGAAGATAACCGCTGTCTTCTAAAATACTCAAAGCCGTGTAGAATGAGATGATGTAGGGCAAAACTAGACCTATAGGCCATTCGATCGCCTTTATCAGAAAACCGTACTCTCCGATCAGGATATTTCTGAAGAGTCCCTCGCCCAAAAATCGTTCAACCAAGGCGGTGATCCTGGGAAATAGAACACCTTCAAAAAAAGGTAAAAAGACGTAGTTCCTCAAACCCAATCCCGCCCCTACGACGAATAGGAACATCAAGCCCAATATAAGAAATGCGAGGGGGATGCCAGGGAAAGGTTTTATCAAACGATCTCCCCATCTATCCTGCCATGTTTCTTCTGCAGCGTCAGAGGTCGTGACTGCTCTATCTTCGAGTTCTTCAGCAGATCTCCAATCAGCGGATATCTCTTTCTGAGGAGAGGATATCTTACCTTCTAGTATCTTCCCTATATTGTCCTCTATTTCGTAAATCCCCTCTCCACGGGTGGCAACGCTCGTAACGACCGGTATGTCCAAAGCCTGTGAGATGAGGTCTGAATCTATAAAACCATCTAGAAGATCCGTTCTATTTATGACAGCGACAGTAGGAAGGTCCTTTTCCAAGACCTGCATCAAAAGATGAAAACTGCTCTCCAAGTTTACCGCGTCTAAAACACACACAACACCGGCTGGTTCATCCTCTAACATCTCTACAGCTATACGTTCAGCCTGATTGGAAGCGTCTAGTGAATAGGTACCCGGAACATCTATCAGTTCATACTCCATATCGCCGACTGAAGCTTTCCCCTTTTTGAAATCGACTGTGGTACCGGGATAATTTGCCATACCGACATCTAATCCGGTCAAGCGATTAAAAATGACACTTTTCCCGACATTTGGAGGTCCTATCAGAAGTACTTCCATGAGATGTCCTCACGCAACAGCGATGTTTTTAGCGATGTCTCTATCTACCGCGGCCTTTCTGCCCTCGACGGAGACCAAAAGAGGACCCCCGAAGGGCTGTTCGGTAACAAATTTTACTTTCTTACCTTCCCTGATACCGAGTGCGTTCAGACAAGAATGGTCTGGACAAGATATCACTTCCTTTTCTTCTCCAAGCTCCAATTCCTTTAAAGATTTGACTGAATTAGTTTTATTTTCGAGATCCTCAAATCTCATATCATCACTCTCTTTCACAGCAAGTGCAGAGATCTTCCCAAAATCCTGTTCTTCCTCATCATTTATTTTTGAAAATCGAGAGGGTTCAACTGAAGAGAAGCAACCTTCTAATTTTTCTTTGGGATTACGGTAGATCATCTTAGCACCTTCTTTTAATCCATCGAAGACCTTTGTTAAGATATCCTTTTTCGGTTCTACGCTGAAAGCTATCCAGACGGCATCGAAATCACTATATTCGATATCCCTCCCATCACGATGTCTTATTTTCACATTGTCTTCTAGTTTCTTTTCATTTATTATCTCTCTCGAGTTCTTTACTGCTTTTCTGTCCCTTTCTAACCCAACGACCCGGAAGCCTTTTTTGGCGAGTTCTATAACGGTCATCGGATAATGGCCGCTTCCCACAACAGCGACCTTAGAATCCAAATCGATATCCGCTATCTCCAATTCGTTTTTTATGAGTTCTCTGTAAATTTTATCATGATAAAGACATCCGAAACAATCCGAACGGCAACAGGTCTTCTCTAGAGATTTTAACAATCGCTTACTGAAAGAACCGATGTGGTCTCCAAACGGGAGAGAGAAATCGTATTTACTCTTATTTTCCGATGGATTCTGTCTCATGCTATGACGTCAATAATTCGGGTCATTAATAAAGTTTAGGCAAACCTAAACATTTAAATGAGGCTAGACCTAATTACTCTTTATATGAAAGTGATACAGAGATTCACATCGTCTCTGGAAAAAACGATGTATGATAATCCATCCTTTTTCGAGATGTACGCGCTGCCGTATGAAGGCGTTGTGAAAAGAGAGATCGAACTGGGAGATATAACTTCTGAAGATACAGTATTGAACCTTGGCTGTGGTGCCCTTCCATTCACCGCGGTACATATAGTTCAATTGACAGGAGCCAGGGTTCATGCGGTGGATAAAGACACAAATGCACTCAAGAGGGCTAAAAAGATCGTCGATTATTTGGGATTATCTGAAGATATATCCTTCTTTGAAGATGACTGTTTGAGGGAGCTCCCAACCATATTTGATAAAGCCTTGGTAGCTTTACAGGTGGAACCAAAAAATCGTGTTTTAGAAAATCTGATCTCTGAAGAAGAGGGTTCGGTGATCGTCCGCGCACCAAGAGATGGATTTGAAGAGACCTATGGTGAGATGCCGGATTTTGAACCTACAGATGAAGTTGAACACAATATGTTGACTTTTGATAGATCACTTCTATTCGATCTTGATTGTGGAGAATCATGAACAAAAAACTACTGTTATGGGTCCTCGGTATATTCATCCTGACCATAATAACATTGATAAGCGGACTAGAGGAGATAGTCAGTATATTATTCGACTTAGATCCTTTTTTATTGATCTTTTTTCTCATCTCTCTTGGAATGCTTCAATTGATGACTCTTTCTCTGGTCGCATTTCAATGGTATTATCTATTCGGTAAAAGTTCGGAGACGATATCATTCAGTAGAGTTTTCTTGGTAAATCAGACTGGAGGATTCGTAGAAAGTGTTACCCCTTCTTCTAAGATGGGAGGCGAGGCCGCTAAACTCTACCTTTATAATAAGATCACAAGTATAGATTATGAAAAACTCACTTCTTTATTATTAGGTCACAAGTACATATCATTGGTCCCTTTCTTTTTCATATGTTTTTTCACACTACTTCTGGCTTCTTTCTTTTATGCGATGCCATTGGTTGTTTACCTCTCTTTCGGTTCGTTAGGTGTGATCACGCTGATCCTCTTCCTGCTTATATACTACGAAGGAAAGAGCATCTGGTGGTCTAAAAAACTAGATATCGGACTCCCGGTGATCGAAACATTTTATACTAAATTCATATACGCTGTTCGATTCGTTCAACGAGCTTCGAACGCTACGAAAAAGATCCTAACACCTAAAACTCGCAACAGTCTTTTTGTCGTATCTTTTGTCGTTTGGGCAGTTTACCCATTCAAAATTTATGTCACAGCGCAAGTACTAGGTATAGAGCTCAGTTTTCTACTCGCTATAATAGTCACTTATTCTGCATACCTGGTCAGCATGCTGCCCATAACGCCCGGCGGTTTGGGGACTTTCGAAGGAAGCATGGCTGTCATCTTGAGACTGAACGGTTTCATTTTCGCTGAAGGCATGGCCATCGCTCTATTAGCAAGAGTAATAACATTCTGGTTTCCACTTTTCATATCTGCTGGAAGTACCATATATCTGATGAAAAAAGAGGATATCAAGGTATTTGGATACCAGATATCTTGAGATGCTTAAAATATCGATCGGTAGAAAGATTCTTAACTCACAGTCTCAATCATTAATAATGATGAGCGGGTCGATATCGATCAGAAGCGTGCATGTTTACATCTCGGTTTTGATCCTAGTCTCTGCCAGCATAATCGCTTATGGTAATTATGATGGAGGGAGTAATGATGGACAATACATCCAAGGTCGAAAAGGATGTCTACGAGAAAAGCGAACGCGTTCGCATCGATCTAAAGAACGACGGTTCTGCATCATGGACGCCCTTATCTCAATACTTGAAGGTCTACCGGGAAGATACCGGTGAGTTGGTATATGACTGGGAACGGGAAGTCGCTATGCCCGCGATACCTGAAAACCAGACCCTGTTCTGGGACCAGACAGATATGGAAGGTGATCAGGTAGAACCAGGGACTTATAGATTTGTACTCATGGAAAAGTACGAGGCCGAAATCGTCATACAAGAATAAAAAGAAAAAATGGGTTTTAAAAAGTGATTTTACTCTTCTTCATCTTCTTCATCATCGGTTCTCCAACCGCCGACATCGGTTTTTTCTACAGCATCTTCGTCTATCTCACCTTTGACTTCCTCTAGAACCTCTTTAGCATCTTTTTCTGCTTCTTTTTTGACTTCTTTTCTATCTTTATCTCCTTCTTCTTTCACTTTCTTCTCTATCTGGTCTATCTTCTCCTTCATCTCTGACCTTCCAGGTATCTCACCCAGAATATCATCAGCTTTACCTACTATGTCTTCTAAAGTCTCTATGTCAGTAGATTCTCGGCTTGGGACTTCTCTAGAAGCGCCAAGATAGTTAGAAGCACCTTCCATCAGTTTGGTGACTTCGAACGGGAAGAGTATCTTTGTTGCTTCTCCTTCAGACATGTTCTTCAATGTATCAAGAGAAAGGTAAGTCAGCGCCTTCTCGTCCAAGGTATTAGCTCCCAATGACAATACTCGAAGTCTCTGACCTTCACCCTGTGCCTCTAGTATCTTTTTCATCCTTGTACCTTCGGCATTCAATATCCTGCTTTGTCTTTTACCTTCGGCATTCAATATCTTTGATCTCCTGTTACCTTCGGCTTCAAGGATCGCTGATCTTTTTTGACCATCAGCTCGTAAGATCGCTGCCCTTCTTTCTCTTTCCGCTGCGGTCTGTTCTTCCATCGCATCTTTTACCTGTGGAACTGGATCGACTTCTCTGATCTCAACCGATTCTACTCTGACTCCCCAGTCGTCGGTAGCTTCATCTAAAACTTCCCTAAGATGGGTGTTGATCCTTTCCCTGTTGTAGAGTATCTCGTCGAGTTCCATGTCACCTATAACCGACCTGAGAGTGGTCTGCGCTAGATTTATCGTCGCTGCTTTATGATCCGTGACTTCGAAAAAGGCCTTCTCAACATCCACTACCTTGATGTAGATTATAGCGTCAACGTTGGTCGGTGAGTTATCCTTTGTGATCACTTCCTGTCGAGGGACATCGAGCACCTGTGTCCTGAGATCTATCTTTATCACGTCGGAGATGAATGGAGGTACTAGATTCACACCAGGTTCCAAAGTCCTTCTGAAGTTACCCAGAACGATCCATATCCCCTGTTCGTAGGGCTGGATAATCCAAAATGCCGATCTTCCGGCAACTACGGCAAATAAGATTATTATGATCACCAACCCTACTATCCATGCCGTTGTTCCTTCCAATATCTGCAGTCCTAATACATCTAACATATATATTCACATCCTAAGATCATTCTAATCTTTTTACTTTGAGTTTCACTCCCTCCGCTTCTACAACCTTGACTTTTTCTCCCTCTTCTATCCGTTCGTCTGCAGTTGCACTCCATATCTTGTTTCCACGGACTCTTACTTTACCTGAGATAGTGTCAGGCTCTATCTCTTTTTCAACTTGTGCGATTTCCCCTACCAAGGAGGTTGTCATCGTCGTAGTTGGTTTACTGGGGGGAGATATACTCGCATAAAATTTGAGCGAGAGGAACATCAAGGGTAAAACGATCAAAGCAACTATGAGAGGCGTGATCCAAGTGAACAACAATCCCGGGAAGGCTAAAGTTATCAGTCCTAGTGTTATCAGTACTCCTGCGGGTATCGCTACGAAAAAACCAGGGTCTAGAAATTCAAAGATAGCTAGAAGTATGCCGACGACTATCAGCAATAGACCATAGATCACCATAGTCCATATAAAGACATACAAGTATTTTTATTTTTCCTTCTAACAGAAAAAAGTACGATCAAAAAAGAGAAGGACCAAAAAATGGGTTTGAACGGGATCAACTGCTCTCGATCCTCGGAGCTAATAAGTACCTTACGTTGCCGCTACCGTCTGCGAAGTCGAACTCAATCTTTATAGGATAATCGGCTCCTAGATTTATATCCAGTATAGAGTCTTTTGAGACGCATTTGACCATATCTGAAAAGTAATCTAGAGCGAAAAGAGAACGGACTTCTTCGTTAGCATGTAGTTCCTCTAGATCATCCTTTCCGAGTGACATCTCTACCTCGTTTTCGTCTTCTTCAGAAAATATCTCGAACCCGTCAGGATTTGCCGTTATAGATATGTGATCCGAGATGTTTTCTGAAGCCTTAACTCCGCTCAAGAGATGCTCTCCCTTTATCCTCATGTTTATGGGAAGATCCAGACTCGGTACGTTGGGATCGGTCATACCGGCAGTGTCCAGGAGAGGCATCTTCTGCGTTATGTTGCCGACGCTCATCGTCAATCGATTTTCATCTTCATCGTGAACTATCTTTATAGTATCTTCAGAACCCGCCAATTTCAAAAACTGCTCTATCTTGTTCAAATTGAGTCCTAACTCCGTCTCTTCAGCCTCATAACTCTCGAAACCACTGCTCTCTAAACTCAGGTCGACCATCGCAACATGGGCCGGATCCACCGCTTTGAGAGAAAGTCCTTCTTCGTCAAGATTGATCTTTACCTCGTCAACGATAGTGCCGACTATCTCGACCAATTCTTTCAACACATTTGACTTGATTTCAGCGTTTAACATATGAATCCCCTTGAATTTTTATCTGCTTGTAAATAAGAGATTGATGATATAAGAGTTATGGTTTGAGAAGTTCGATTAAGAGTTAAAAAAGATCGGTTCAAATAAAATTTTGACTTCTATGACTTACCGAAGTCGGTCCGTCAGATCCTCTTTGGATCAATAACTAAAAATTAGATCATTCTCTCAACTTTCCGAAAGTCGTCACTCTTTCTGCCATCGCGTCGTGTTTGTGTATGGACTCTTCACTTTGGCTTTTCACTTCTACGTGTGTCTCGTCAGGAAAATCATCGTATCTCTCCAATATCTCGTGCAAGATGTCTCTGACCACGTCCTCTACGAATTTTGGATTTTGATGCGCCTGAATTACGGCTTCCGCTTCATCTTCCCTTTTCAATATCTCGTGCGTAGGCGATGAGAGTGAAAATTCTATTATCTTGATCAGATCGTTCACTTCAACATCCTTCCCATCAGGTACCTCGATCATCAGAGTGGTGTTATTCCTCTGATTGTGTGTTATCACCGGTATCTCGTCAAGTTCATCTGATAAATCGGGATATTTTGCCTTTAACTTTTCTCTGACCCCTTCCATAGCACAGGGACAGGTGGTCCAACCGACCACGGTGACACCTATGTATTTACTCACTCCTTCTCCTCTAGCACCTTCTCCCTTGGCTCTGATCTGATAATTTTCCAGGCTTTTTTTCCCTTTGGGTGATCTCTTTTCCAGGAAATAGTCGGATCTGATGTCCACTTCAGAATAAGATGCGTATTCATGCTTTTCAAGCAGATCTTCGCACATCTTAGCGGCTAGATTTTCTAGACCTTCTACAGGTTCCCTCACAGTTTTATCCACGAGTTCACCAGAGACCTCCACGTTCCTAGACATGTGAGATCCCTTTTGATCCGATGGTAGGTCAACGCTCATGTCTATAGTGGCGTTCAAAGTCCTTTTGCCCCAAGGCCTCTTTACCACTATGGGCTTCTTAACACCAGTCACACCGACTCTAGTCAGTTTGAATCTCTTATCGGCTAGTCGGCTTTGTACATCGGTAGAGTCGCTCATGAATATAGATTCAGCTATGATTTTATAAAAATTTTGTTCCCGAGCTGTACGGTATTATCCCTGTTATTTATATACCTCCTTGAACCTTGAAAAATAGAACAAAACATCACGGGGTTATAAAATGCCAGAAAAAGAAGAAGTTATAGAAAGGTTAAAACAAGTTATGGATCCAGAGACCGGGACCGACGTCTATACTATGGGCCTGATATCTGATCTAGAGGTGGATGAAGGTGCGGTCGGCCTTACTTTCACGCCTACCAGTCCCTTCTGTCCTATGGGTGTTCAACTCGCAGTCAAAATAAAGAAAAGTTTGGCTGGGATGGAAGATCTCGATGAGGACAGTATAGACATCACTGTAGAAGGACACCTCAACTCTGAAGAGATAAACAAGAAATTGGACAGCGGTGAACTCTGCTAGCGGTGATCGATAATTGAAGATACATCCTGAATGTGTACCTTGCCTTTTGAAGAGATGCCTCTACGAGGCTGAACTGGTAGATGAACAGAAGAGGCGAGAAGTGATAGACGAGGCGATGTCGATACTGAACGAGAGGTTCGATGAGGACGCAGTCTCTGCAGAAGTTGCAACAGAAGTCCACGACGAGGTTTACAGCATACTCGGCTCTGATGATCCCTATAGTGAGATGAAGAAAAAGAGCAACTCCTCTGCTGAAAGGCTTCTTTCAAAAGCAAAAAAGATAGCTGAGAAGAGTTTTAGGGATGCAGTTTTAGTTTCTATCGCCGGCAATGTACTTGATTTTGGCTATCGAGACGATATCAGATCTCCGGATTATCTTACAGAGGAGTTTGAAAATATAATCGATCAAGGCTTGGCCCATGATGATACCGATGAGATAAAAGAGATTCTGGGAGGTGCCGATGAAGTCGTTTATTTCACTGACAACACCGGAGAGATAGTCTTTGATACGCTTTTGTTGGAGAGATTGAAGGATGATTTCGATATCCATCTCACAGTGGTCGTAAAAGGCGAACCCATATTGACAGACGCTACCATGGAAGACGCCTTAAAATACCAAGTAGACGAGATCGCTGATGGATTAGAAACGACTGGAGGATATGCTGTAGGTGTAGATTTTGATATCCTATCTAAAGAAGTTGTAGAAAGGTTGAAAAGAGCTGATCTCATCATCGCAAAAGGGATGGCCAATTGGGAATCTTTTTCTGAAACGGACTATTCGCCGATAGCCTTCTTGACCAGGAGTAAATGTCGCCCAGTATCTGAAACCATGGGAGTACCCTACGACGAGAACATAGCTAAACTATTCAAGTGAACAGTACCGGTATCCCACGAGTACTTCCGCTGTAACCGACCAGGGCTTCATCAAGCGATCGGATAGTGCGACTTTTTTATCACACCATCCGTATACTGGAGATTCGAAGTCCCCCTCGCTGAAACCACCTACTACGACCACATAATCTTCTGTCCTTGAGAACAGTTTTGTGGGATCAGTCTTTTCTCCATCTGGTGTCATAACGATCTTTTTTCCGAACTGCTCGTCAAGTGTCTCCATCAGTCCTTTGTCGAGCAACCTAACACCTTGAGGTGTTTTTCCTCCTTTTGACGCTTCCTCAAGCAGTTTTTTGAATTTCTTTATTGAGTCAGGTATGTAGGCGTCCGACTCGAACTGGAATATCTTATCGTTCTTGGTATGAACGATGGTTCTAAGCTCCCTTTCTTCTGCCAGTCCCGAGTCCTGGGCAAGGAGCATTGGAAAATGAACCATATCGATCCTGAATCTGTCAGGCTTCTTTTTTTCAGTTCCTATCTCGAGATCACAATCTGCAAGAACCAACGTCAACATATCAATCACTTCGTGATATCATAAAGAAGGTCGATCTACAAAAAACGGTCGAAATCTTGAGATCCCTTCTAATGTCCGATGATCCAAAAACTTTTGCCATCTTTTTTCCCGCGACCATGTATTGTATTTATAGAAGGGGTTATTAGTTTTTTCTTTCAAACTCTGGTCGATATCAAAATTTCATCTATTCAGCGCTTCTATCGTCCGGATGACATCTTTGGTCTCCATCGGGTCATGAACTCTCAATATCGAAACACCCTTTTCGACGGCCAAGGCCGCTACCGCTAGGGACCCGTATAGCCTGTCTTCTGCGCTCTTATCAAGGATATTGCCCAGAAAGCTTTTCCTCGAGGCACCCAGCAAGATGGGATTACCGAGGGAACGGAACTCGTCCAACCTATCGATTATTTCAAGATTGTGTGATAATTTTTTTCCGAAGCCTATACCCGGGTCTATAATTATTTTATCCTCATCGATACCCTTTTCTTTGGCGATCTCTATCCTTTCATCAAAATAAGAGTATATCTCATCTATCACGTTTTCATAATGTATATTTTTCTGCATGTTTTTTGGTTCGCCCTGCATGTGCATGATAACAATAGGCACTTCCAATTCAGATATCTTTTCCGGCATACCGTCTTTTCGTAGGCCGAAAACGTCATTTATCAGATCCGCACCAGCTTCTACGGCTTTTTCTGCGACTTCCGGTTTGTACGTGTCTACAGATATTAGAGAGTCCACTCTCTCATCCAATCTTTCGATAACCGGTATTATCCTCTCAAGTTCTTCTTTGATAGATATCCTTTCACTACCTGGTCTCGTGCTTTCCCCTCCTATATCGATTATATCAGCGCCACTTTCGCTCATAGATACGCCTTTTTCTACCGCTCGTTCAACCCTCTCGTATTCCCCACCGTCATAAAATGAGTCTGGAGTGACATTCAAAACACCCATGACGTCGCATCCGTCGTTTTGCCAAGGTAAAGAGTTCCCACTTTGATGATTGTCCACCGCTTCCCCGATCTCTTCAGCCAAAACAGACAGATCGAACGGCTGTTCTTTGAGTTTATTTTTCACCCTTTCATATTGTCTAGGTGTTCCCATCATCAGGACCCTGCTCTCTTCCTGAGATAGGTCTAAAGCTCCCCATGGGACCGCCACTTCACCTCCTGCGGATAAAAATTCTTGTTTCAAAATGTTGGCGCCTCTAGGATCTAGATTTTTTGCGGTGACCAAGACAATTTCAGATTTAGGAGCCATTATGTCCACCCCTCTCTTATCCACTCCCATATGATCCAATAGGTCTCTTATCTCGTCCTGATTTAGGTCGCTGAGTACTCTAGTCTGGAACATACAAAATAAGACGGGGATTACATATTAAAAACTTTCACTCTTCGAAAATCGAGCCGCAGTTGGGACATTCTGTGTCCTCCTTTTCGACCTCACTCCCGCAAACGGGGCATTGATAAATCACCACTTCTTCCTCTCTCTCAGATTCATCCGACTTATTGATCTCGACTTCCCTCTCTTTTGAAGCACTATTGCTCCCTATCATTTTGATGTTTTCTATTATGGATTCAGATTCTCCTGATTTTACTTTGTAGGTATCTCCGTCTATCATCTCTAGAGTCTCTTCGATTTTTTTTGGCTCATCGATATTTGAGCTTTCGTTGGTGAGCATTTTTTTGCATTCTGGGCACTTGTTTTTCCCCTGAGGGATCTCGGTATCGCAACTTGGACAGATATTCTTGTCCATTTGAATCACTACTTGGTCGGTATTGAAATCATCTTCTATATATTTTTTGAGGATTTTCCTGATGATCTTAGGACGATAATTTGATATAATGATCGATGATAAATGTATAAGAGGTACTAACATGTCAGAGGAAGTGCTTGAATCGTTGATGAGTCACAGATCTATAAGGGAATATGAAGATAAGGACCTTGAGGAAGAGGAGATAGAGAAGATAGTGAGGGCCGGTATGCAGGCACCCTTTGTTTCTCAGATGTACAGCGTTATAATGGAAAGGAACAAAGAAGAGATCCCGTTCGATGCACCGGTTTTATTCACCGTCTGTATCGACATCGATAAGCTAGAAAAGGTCATGGAAAAGAGAGGTTGGGATATCGCAACTAATGATCTGACTCTCCTACTCTTCGGCATACAGGATGCTTCATACATGGCCCAGAACATGGTCGTCGCGGCAGAAAGCATGGGACTTGGAACATGTTATCTTGGTTCTCCGATAAGGACGGCTAGAAGGCTGAAAGAAAAATATGATCTTCCTGACAAAGTCCTTCCACTGGTCAAGTTGGTGGTAGGGTATCCTAAAGAGGATCCGCCTACGAGACCACGTTATCCCCTCGATTTCGTCCTCTTTGAAGATGAATATCCTGATCTGTCAGATGAAGATATAGAAGATGCTATGCAAGAGATGGACCATGGTTATCTGAAAGAAGATTATTATATGAAGTTAGATGCTATGATATCGCTAAAAGAGAAGGAAGAGGAATTCACCTACGAGGATTACAGTTGGACCGAGCACATATCTAGGAAGTGGGGCCAATGGTATGAGGATATCGACGAACAGGCGGAGATATTGGAGGCCTGTGGTTTTGAGATCGAAAGATAAATCGTCTTTTATCTATTGAATATAGGTCTCTGTACTCCTTCCTTGGAAACGTAGATCATCTCCTCGTCCTCAGACTGGAATTCCTCTTTAGCCTGTAGGAAACCACTCATCCTCACGACTAAAAGATCTATGTGGTGAAGCGCAACAGCTTCCTCTAGCCTTGGACTCCTGGGACTACCCCATTCGTAATCCCCGTGATGCGATAATATTATGTGAGATAGTTTCAATGAGAGCTCTTCTGGAAAATCTTTCAGATCATTGATCCTTTCGCGTATCATCCTCTCGCATAGGACCGTGTGCCCCATCAGTTGGGCTTCAGTGGTGACCTCTATAGAAGTTTTGGTCTCGTACTCTCTCACTTTGCCCATGTCGTGGAGTATTGCCGACGATAAGAGCAGATCTCTATCAAGTTCATCGTAGATATTAGCAAGGTTCTCGGCTATCTGGCTCTCTATGAGCGTATGTTCGAGAAGCCCACCTATATAACTGTGGCTGTATCTTTTGCTGTAAGGCGCCTTTTTGAACTTTTCAACAAATGTTTCGTCCTTCAAAAAGGATGATACCAGCTCAAAAAGCTGTTCGTCGTCTATCGTTCGAGCGAGCCTTAATAAATCGCTGAACATGCCATCTATATCTCTATCGCTGGAAGGAATGTATTCCCCCGGATCATAATCGTCACAACTCGCCTTGTTTATGCCGTGGAGCTCCTCTTCATTTATAGATATCTGTAATTCGCCTTTGTAAGAGCTCACAGCACCACTCACTTCGATCACCTCTCCAGAATTTAGACTCTCGTATAAGTTCCTTACGAAGCGCTCTTCGTGTCCTCCCCAATAGACTAAGGGTATCTTTCCAGTTTTGTCTCCTACTATGAGCCTGAAATACCATCCATTAGAGTACTCTCTTGGGGGTCTCTTCTCCTTTATCGCAAATCTGTCCTTTATCTCCTTTCCCTCTACAAGATCTTCAACATAAGTTTCTTTTTTCAATCTATCACTTCCATGATGATTTTTATCATGATCTTATTTTCCTCCTATATAATTACCTGAACCTTTCGTACCTATGAACTCGTTGTCGTCAACTATGAGTTCGCCGTTAGAGATGACATTTTTTGGGAAGATAGCCTGAAAACCTTCGAAGGGAGACCATCCACATTTTGAATGAAGTCTATCTCCATCTATAGGCTCAGAGTCCCTGAAATCGATATTTATCAATTCCGCATCTTGACCTTCTTTTATCTTACCTCTTTCCAACCCGAGTCTTTCAGCTGGGCTAAGGACAAGAGCATCGATAACAGTAGAGATATCTATTTTTCCCCTAGCTACAGAGTTCAAAAGCAAGGGATACAAAGTCTCGACACCCGGTATCCCGGAAGGTGCCTCTTCAAAATTTTCTTTTTCCTCTTCAAGATGAGGGGCGTGATCACTCGCTAAAAAGTCGAACTTCTCTCTCTCAAAGGATTCCCATACACGGTATTTTTCCCCTTCACTTCTCAAAGGCGGATTCACCTTTCCGAAGGGTCCCAGGAAAGCCTCCTTGCTTAAAAAGAGATGATGTGGAGTGACTTCCTTGTGGAAATCGTTTTTTTCGGCTTTATTCAAGCTATCAACCGAGGTGATATGACAGATGTATTTGTCACCTTCAGGGAGATCTTTTAATTTTTCTAAAGCACTCAATTCACTCTCTATGGGCCTGTGCTGATCGTGCCCCTTCAGATCTTTTCCTTTTTCGCCGAAAAGTTCTTGGTCTTCACAGTGAAATGCGACCTTTGCCCCCTGCGAGTATGCCTTTTCGAGAAGACTTTCCAATTTATCCAAGCCGATGTTAAGCTCTCCTGTAGATGCAGCCATGTATACCTTGAAAAAATCTGTGAGTTCTATCATCCTATCGATATCGTCGCTCAAAAGGCCATATAGGCCGAAATCGATAACGGATTTCTTCTCGCCTATCTTTATCTTCTCTTTCAATCTAGAATAATCATCTGTTGGAGGATCTGTATTTGGCATGTCCATAACTGTGGTGATCCCACCGCAAGCGGCACTGACAGAGCCGCTGTAAAAATCCTCTTTATCGGTCATTCCTGGATCTCTGAAATGTACGTGCATATCTATACCCGCTGGTAATATGACGCCTTCGAGTTTTTTCACATCTTTACTGGTCTTCAAGCTTTTCTTTACGAAGTCAATTTTACCGTTCTCTATCCCTATGTAACAATTTTTGTATTCCCCCTCTATGTAAGCTGTGCCTTTAATTATCATCGATATCCCTTTTCTCTATTTCACCGCGTGGTTCTTTTTCTTTGAATATAACGCCCTCAAATATCTCTATATCACATTCGCCGTCCCTCCATATATCCGATGGTAGACCCGCTTTCCTGCAGGTGTGATCAAGGAACTGTTCTTCGTCCCATCCTTGATCGACTGAGACCTGAGGAAGCAGAAGTCCTCTCCTCGCACCTTTTGAAGCGATAAGACCGTGTTTTCCACAGACGACTTTTTCTGGCAGCTCTCTTGGTTTATCGAAATCGAGCTTTTCCGGCGGTGTCAAAAGACTGACTTCGACTATCACAGAATCTAATTCCTTCTCTTGAAGAGGAGAGAATCTAGGATCTCTAGTCGCTGACTGCGCACCTTTGATTATCGCGTCTTTTAAAGGATAGGTCGGTTCAGGATAACCGATACACCCTCTTAGGTTTCCCGAGGGATACTTATTGATGGTGACGAAGGCCCCCATCTTCTTCTCGAATTTTTCTGGGAGATCCTTTGATTCCATGTCTTGATTCTTTACCGAGCATTCTATCGCCTCTCTAGCCATTTTCACCGCAAACTCACCATCTTCTCGAGTGAACATATTCTCGAATAGAAGGAAGTCAATATTTAATTTATGGGATTTCCTTTCTCAAAAGGTGTTGTCTTTGATATCGGTACCGAAGGTTTTATTAATTTAATACATATAGCAAATTAGAGGAAGAGATGATGTATAGATCATACTGCTAGGTTACATTACGAACAAAAACTATTAATATACCTATGTATAATAGTGCATATGTACAAAGATTGAGCGGCCTGATATATCACGATAGTCACCCTCCCTCCCTATTTTTTTCTGATAGGGAGAAGAGGGCTCAACAAATCACTTCATGATAACCTCCCCCCCTTCCCTCCCTCTTTAACTTTTTCACCTCTATATCTTTCAAGAAGAGGTCTTTTCGGATATATAAAGAATATATAAAATTCGAGACACATCGATAGATGAATATTTACGGGGGTAAGGTTTATAACCACATTGTATATTATGACGGTTGGTGAAAGAGAATGAAGCCAGGCCAAATGGGATATGATCGAGGAATAACGGTCTTCTCGCCGGACGGACGCCTATTCCAAGTGGAGTATGCAAGAGAAGCGGTGAGCAGAGGCACAACTACAGTCGGAGTAAAGGTAAAAGACGGTGTAGCTTTGGTAGTAGATAAGGATATACCAAGCGAGTTAGTTGAACCTAAATCGATCGAGAAGATTTACAAGATCGATAAGAAGATAGGTATAGCTACTTCTGGATTAGTTGCTGATTCTCGTATTTTAGTGGACCATGCTAGGACCGCTGCCCAGATCAACAGGGTATCTTATAACGAAAGGATAGATGTCAAGAGTTTAGTAAAGCAGGTTTCTGATTATAAGCAGACGTACACTCAATATGGAGGAGTTCGTCCATTCGGTACCGCTCTGCTTGTTGCCGGCATCGACAGTGACGGAACTCACTTGTATGAAACTGATCCTAGTGGCGCTAACATGGCTTATAAAGCAGTGAGTATCGGCAGCAATAGAGAAGAAGTCCAGGAGGTATTCAATCAGGAATACGAGAAGGATATGACACTTGATGAAGCTATAGATCTGTCTTTGCGCGGTCTCGAGAGAGCCGGAGAAGATCAATTAAAAGCTAGATCTCTAGATATTGGAATTATCACTCGTGAGGAAGACTTTAAAAAACTGGATATGGATGAGATCGAAGAGTATTTGTCTTCGAAGTGATAAGGAGGAAATCACTTGGGAAAAAAGGATTATCAAAAGGAACACACGAAGGATCTTCTTGACGACTACGTTATAGGAAGACTTCAGTCTCACGGCCAGACATTTGAGATATTGATCGAGCCAGACGCGGTTGAAAAGTTCCGGACAGGCACTGAAGTCGAGTTATTGGAGAAAATGCCCGCTGAAAAGGTTTTTTCGGACGCCATCAAAGGAAAAAGAGCTCCGGACCACATGATAGAGCGGGCATTTGAAACTGAAGATGTCGAAGAGATAACTAAAAAGATCCTCGAGGATGGTGAGGTTCAACTTACCACTGAACAGAGAAACAAAAGACAGGAACAGAAAAGGAAAGAGATAATCGACCGTATAGCTAGGAGATCTTATAATCCACAGACCAATACGCCTCATCCTCCAAATCGTATCGAGAATGCCATCGAGGAAGCAAATATACACATAGATCCTTTCAAACCCGTTAGTCAGCAGATGGATGAGATCGTGGATCAGCTCAGGGAACTGTTACCTTTGAGCTTCGAGAAAAAGAACTTTTCTGTGACTCTAAGAGGCGAACTGCAAGGTAAGATATACGGTCGTCTAAAAAATATGGGTAATATCAAGGAGCAAGAATGGCTGAATGACGGCAGATGGCAGGCTATCGTTGAGATCCCAGGTGGTATCCAAGATGAATTTTACGAAAAGATCAACGATCTTACTAAGGGTAAGGCTGAGATAGAAGAATTGGACTAATATGATGATTGAATGATATGATGATTATTGAGGTGTTATGATATGGGTACAGATGAAGTTGACAGGAAGATACTTTTACCGGGCGATGAGATCGATGAAGAAGATCTTAAACCCGGTAAGGGCATGTTCAAAAGAGACGGAAAGATATACGCAGCAAGGTTAGGTGTAAAAAGAGTCCGTTCGGGCTATGCCAATGTGGCCGCTCAGAGCGGTAGATATGAACCTCAGGAGGGCGAAAAAGTCATAGGTACTGTTACCGATATAAATTCGTCCTTTTGGATGGTCGACGTAAATGCTCCTAATCCAGCTGTTCTGCACGTAAACGATGTTCCGTGGATGGTCGATTATGGTGATACCGCGAGCTATATAGACGTTGGAGATGCCGTTCTTGTAAAGATAACCAGTGTAGATGAGCAGAACAAGATGCAGGTCACCATGGACGAAGAGGGTCTTAAAAAGCTCAGTGACGGTCAGATAATAGAGATCGCCCCGGCACAGGTCCCTAGAGTCATCGGTAGAGGCGGCTCGATGATATCCATGCTCAAGAAATACACTGACTGTAAGATATTCGTTGGACAGAACGGTAGGATATGGATATCGGGTCAATTGGAAGGTCAGTATCTAGCTGCTAAGGCAATCAAGATGATAGAGGAGAATGCCCAAGCCGTAGGTCTGACAGATGTAGTGAAAGAGTTTTTGGAAGAAAATACTGACAGGTTTTGATAGATGATGGATACAAATTCAAATGATGATTTGATTTTTGGAGGTAAGAACGATGGGAAGTAACGAAGATATCGAATTACTCAAAGATGGAAAAAGACAAGATGGTAGAGATTTTGATGAGTTGAGAGATATAAATATTGAGGCAGGAGTTCTTAAAAGAGCGGACGGCTCGGCATATATCGAATGGGGTCAGAACAAGATCATGGCAGCAGTATACGGCCCCAGAGAGATGCACCCCCGCCACGCTCAAGAAACGACGAAGGCGGTCGTTCGTGCAAGATACAATATGGCCGCCTTTTCCGTGCCAGATAGGAAAAGACCTGGCCCGGATCGACGATCTGTTGAGATCGGGAAGCTCGTGTCCGAGGCTCTTGAGAAGGTCGTTTTCACGGAGAGGTATCCCCGTTCCGTGGTGGACGTCTTCATAGAAGTACTTCAAGCCAGCGCTGGAACTAGATGCGGTGGATTGACTGCGGCATCCGTAGCCCTTGCAGATGCGGGCATACCGATGTCGGATATGGTCGCATCCTGTGCTTCTGGGAAGATCGAAGATCAGGTAGTGCTTGACTTGGGTAAAAACGAGGATAATTACGGTCAGGCCGATGTCCCAGTGGGATATATCCCGAGGACTGACGAGATATGCCTCTTACAGATGGATGGCAACCTGACCATAGAAGAATACGAGGAGGCGATGGATCTCTCTATCGAGGCCTGTAAGGAGATATATGAAAAGCAGAGACAGGCTTTACGAGATAAATACTCAACTGAACTGAACGAAGATGAAATTGAAGAATTGAAGAAAGAGGTGAAATAGATGAAAGAGATACTTTCTAACATCACGAAGGATTATCTTTACAGGCTGATCAAAGAAGGTAAAAGGATAGACGGTAGAGATATGAATGAATACCGAGACATCCAGATAGATCCAGATTGGACTTCCTCTGCTGAAGGATCGGCTAGGGTACGGCTAGGCGATACTGATGTTATAGTAGGCATCAAGATGGAAGTTGGTGAACCCTTCCCGGACACCCCAGACAAGGGCGTTTTGACCACCTCGGCCGAATTGATCCCCATGGCTTCACCAGAGTACGAATCTGGTCCTCCTGGAGAGGACGCGACGGAACTTGCGAGAGTTGTAGATAGAGGTATCAGAGAGAGCGGAGCAGTCGATACTACTGAACTCTGTATAGAAGAAGGTGAGAAGGCATGGGTTATATTCATAGATATCCATGTTCTCGATTTCGACGGCAATCTTTTCGATGCCGCTGGTATAGGTGCTATGACCGCTCTTTTAGATGCAGACGTACCTGCTTCTAACTTTGATGAGGCGGAAGAAGATGAAGATTATCCGCTTCCGATCGAGCATATCGTTGTTCCTAATACTTTCACTAAGATCAAGGACGAGATAATACTCGATGCACAACTGGAGGAAGAGAAGATAGCCGATGCGCGTTTGACAGTGACTTTCAATGAGGAGGATGAGATCGTCGCGATGCAGAAAGGATTAAGAGGTGTCTTCAAATACGACGATACGATGGACTGCATCGAAAGGTCTAAAGAACTCAGTGAAACGATGAGAGAACGGATAATGGACGAAATAGACAGGGAAAATATTTAAATATATCCTAGTTAACCTACATGACAAAAGGGGTAAGTAAATATGGCTAAGAAGAAAAAAGGAGTCGGCAGCACTGGTAGACTCGGTCCCCGCTATGGAGTAAACGTAAGGACCTCATTGAAAGAGATCGAAGAAGCAAAAAGATCGAAATATGAGTGCCCTAGGTGCCATCATGAACAGGTAGAGAGAGAGAGCACCGGTATCTGGAATTGCAGTCGTTGTGGTCTTACCTTCGCCGGAGGAGCTTATAAGCCGAAACTCGGCAAGAAGGTCCAAAGGATGATCGAAGAAGAGGAGGAATAGAACTTGTTCAGATGTTATATCTGCAATGAAAAGGTCACCACCGACGTCGATACAGTCGGCATCCAATGTGAGAACTGCGGTGGCCGTGTATTTTACAAGGAAAGGCCCAATGTTAAGAAGGAATTGAAGGCCAGATAAAGATGAAAAAGGCTACACTGGCCTTCTCAGATCTGGATTCGATAGATGCACTCGAGGCTCTAAAACCCGAAGCAGATGAGGGGATGAAGAGGGTCGATATCGAAATATCGATGGATCCGCCCGAGATCGATATAGATGCGGAAGACACCGGAGCATTGAGGGCGGCTTTGAACTCGTACCTAAGATGGTTAGACATCTCGGATAAGATCACTGATGAATATAATAAGTAGATAAAAACATAAGGAGGAAAAAAACATGTCGATGTCGCAAGAAGATGTACAGAACGAAGTGGCGAAAGCACAGCAGCTTCAGCAGCAACTGCAGATGGTGATGCAGCAGAAACAACAGCTTGAAGAGAGAACTGAAGAACTAGAGATGGCTCTTGATGAGCTTGAAAGGATCGAAGAAGATACAGAGGTTTATCAGGAAGTTGGGGACATTCTAGTAAAAGTCGAAGATAACGAGGAGATGAAAGAGGAACTTGAAGAGGAGAAAGAATCAGCAGACGTAAGATTGAAGTCATTGAAGAGTAAAGAAGAGAAACTTCAAGATCAATTTCAGGAACTGCAGCAGAAACTCAGCCAGCAGATGGGCGCAATGCAGCAGGGTTCTGGCGGACAGTAGATGGAAATCAAAAAGGATGAAGACATCCTGTTTTTGATCCATCAACACGCAGATCCTGACGCCTTAGGCAGTGCGTACTTTCTGCAGAAAAGATGGGGCGGAACTGTAGCTTCGCCTACCGGCCCTAACGGGACCGGAAAAAACCTTTTAACTTTTCTTGGATTAGAATTGAAAAAAGATATTGATATCGATGGATTCGATCGTATCTTTGTATTGGATACTCCCGACCCTGCACAACTAGAACCTTATAGTCTACCTGAAAAAAAGAGATTTGTTATCGATCATCATAAGAATTCTTCATGGGATGAGGAGATATTATCAGATGATCGGACTTCGTGCTGCGAGATAGTCTATGATCTCGTCGAGCCAGATGATTTGACAGAAAAAGAGGGGGTCGGACTGATAGCCGGCATCCTGACCGATACTTCATCGTTGAAAAGGGGTGATGCAAAAACTTTCAGTACACTTTCTGAAATCATGAAGTCATCCGGCGTATCCCTTGACAGAGTCAGATCTGTCCTTTTCGAGCGCAGGTCTTACTCAGAAAAGATCGCTAGATTGAAAGGAGCAAAGAGAGCTACACACCACGAGGTGAACGGATTTATAATAGCTACTACAAATATAGGTGCATTTGAAGGCTCGGTCTCTAGTTATCTTTTGGAAGGCGGTGCTGATATCGCCTTCAGCGGGTCTGAAAAAGATGAATCTTTCAGGATATCAGGCAGAGCTGATAATGAAATAGTAGAACAAGGTTTAGATATCGGAGGGATATTCCAAGTTCTATCAAAAGAAGACGTTGATGTTTCTGGAGGAGGTCATCCTGGTGCTGCAGTTTTGACTGGTGAAGGTGCACTAAAAACATACTTGGATAAGTGTATCGAAAGGGTATATAAAGAGATAGATGAAAGAGGCTTGGGAAAGCAAAAGGATTGATTCATCCTTCTTCAGGATATGCTTTCTTGATCAACTCTTCTTTTCCTTCGAATCTGTTCCTTATCGGCTCCAATATATTTATCAACTCTCTTGCTAGAGCTTCTTTAAGATCCTGTGGGTGCAGATTTCCGGATAGATAATCATCCTCAACTTCTTGATATTCCTCGTAAACTAGATCCCCTCCCCATTTTTCTGGTCTTTCTATAACGAATTCCTTCCTTTCCGATTTCAAGACCGGCATCACCAGCATCTTAAGGTGTTCTAGCACGCCGTTGTCTTTTATTTCGCCCTGTGGACAGTAGGCGTCCATTATTTTTTCTCTCACGATTTCTGGCTCATCCAGCAGATCTATCTTAGACCCCTTTACTGAGGCGCTCATCTTTCCTCCTGTGAGTCCAGTGAGCAGTGGAGCGAAAACACATACCGGCTTTTTATGTCCAAAGTCCGGGAGTATTTCTCTGGAAAGCATGTATATCCCTCTCTGATCTATACCGCCGTATGCTACGTCCGCGTCGAGTGCGTGAACATCTTGGGTCTGGAGTAATGGGTAGAGGAACCCGCCCAATTTGGGATTATCTCCGTATCTGACCACTTCGGCCGCAGCTCTTTTGCATCTGTTCAATGTTGTATCGGCTGACATCCTCAGCACGTTCAATAAGTAGTCCTCTTCAAGTTCGAATTCGCTCCCTTGGATAAAATCAAGATCGTTATAGTCAACGCCCGTGGCCTCCATCATCCCTTTTATGCATTCTTCGTAGTACTCGCTGCGTGCATCTAGAAGTTCGAAGGGGCTCTTCAGATCATCGAGATGGGCGTGTATATCCGCAAGTAGTACCGTGAATTCGAATCCTGCTCTCAAGAAATCAGCGATCTTCCTATGGGTTATAAAGTGGCCTGTGTGCATCTTTCCAGTAGGTGCGTCCCCGATATACGCTTTCGGTTTTTCCTTCTCTTTGAAGAGTTCAAATAACTCCTCTTCTGTGACCACTTCCTCTGTATTTCTTGTAACAAGTTCAACGCGCTCTTCTATATCCATCGAATAGGTTGAATGAATGATTATATGTAAATCTTTGGTTTTTGGTTCTAGGTGGCGAAAACTGTTTTATTTAAAATATCGCAGGCTCGATCTTTCTCTTGTAAGTAAAATTTATATTGATAACCCTTAATCACGAAATGATAAGATGGATGGAAATGGAGGGGAGATATTCTCCCTCGACGACTTCGATCTTACGGGAAAAACAATATTGCTGAGAGTCGATATTAATTCGCCTCTAGATCCTGAGTCTGGTAGGATATTGGACGATTACCGGATCAGAAGTCATCTCGAAACCATAAAGGAGCTTTCGGATACAAAATTGATTATCGTAGCTCATCAGAGCAGACCTGGGAATGATGATTTCACTACGATGGAACCTCATGCAGAAAGGATATCTAAACTGTTGAGGAAAAGGGTCGAATACGTTGATGGACTTTTTGATAAGAACGTTCTGAACAAGATAAGGAATATGTGGGAAGGTCAGATACTTATCTTAGAGAACGCTAGATTTTATTCTGAAGAGACCTATTTGAAAGGTGTGAAGGATCAGAATAAACAAAAAAATACTCATATCGTACAAAAACTCGCTCCGGAGATCGACTTTCACGTACATGATGCCTTCGCTGCGGCACACCGTGCTCAACCTACTCTTGTAGGCTTTTCTGACATGGTACCTTGTCTAGCAGGTAGGGTGATGGAAGAAGAGCTCGAAAATTTAGGAAAAGTGTACACCAAGGACGAAGGACCTAAAGTCGCATTTTTGGGCGGTATAAAAGCTGAGGACTCTATCATTATATCTAAACATATGTTGGAAGAGGGAGATATAGATAAGATACTAACTGGCGGCGTGGTGGCCAACATCTTTCTGATGGCTGCCGGACATGAATTGGGGAGCGGAAATAGAGAATTTTTGAAGGACGAATTCGGTGAATATGAAAAGCTTGTCCAGGAGGCAAAAGATGTTCTCAAGAGGTGGCCAAAAAAGATAGAACTGCCGATAGACGTTGTTCTGAACCAGGATGGTGAGAGGAACGGTAAACCTTTAGATGAACTTCCATCTGAATATCCGATATTTGATGTTGGACTTGATACTATAATGGAGTACAAGAAGATCATCGAGGAGTCTGCCCTAGTGGTGGTCAACGGTCCTGCAGGTGCTTTCGAATTGGAAGAATTTTCGATAGGCACTAAAGAGCTGTTCAGGAGTGTGGCTCAGTCTGACGCCTATTCCATCATCGGCGGCGGTCACAGCACAGCGGTACTTGAGAATCTCGGCCTTTCGGAAAACATCGATCACATCTCTACAGGTGGTGGGTCATGCATCAATTTCTTGGCAGGAAGAGATCTCGCAGGTGTAGAGGCATTGAAGAGGTCATTTGAGTCATTTGCAGATTGAACTGAAATGATCCATACTTATAGACAAAAAATTTATTTTGTAAGCGCCGTAACTCAATCTAGATCAAAACCCTGACACCTTAAGAGCCAAAAACTTTATGTTTTTGGTGAGTAGGTGGAATTTTGTGTAACAAAATTGCGTGGGAATAAAATTCCCCCTTTCACTCAATTAAAAATCTCGTGATGCCACCGTAGCTTAGCTGGCCAAAGCGATGGTTTCGTAAACCATAGAGCGCGGGTTCAAATCCCGCCGGTGGCTTTTCTAAAAT